>Ga0233442_1000297_pt1 | contig 54548 bp, 59 predicted proteins | sample SI_123_September_3_FD_182789 | JGI IMG/M metagenome (GOLD analysis project Ga0233442, IMG submission 182789) | Seawater microbial communities from Saanich Inlet, British Columbia, Canada - SI_123_September2016_150_MG | ecosystem: Environmental > Aquatic > Marine > Inlet | place: Canada: British... | reverse complement strand
ACTCAAGGTACACCTCCTGATGTAAAATCTGAAACTAGTATACCAAAAAATGATGGAAGTGTAAAGACATCCATATCTAGCGAGATAGATGCACAGTATAAAAAAATGGGTATTCTAAATAATGATGCTGGATATGTAAGAGAAGCTGATGCTAAAACAGCACAATATAAAGAACAAGTAAGACTTAACGGTAGTGCAACACCAGAAATGGCATCAAGATACGCTAGTGATATGGCAAACATACAAGATTCTAATTTGAAAAGAATAGAATCTTTTAAATCACCTAAATCACCTCAAAGTATGTTTTCTAAAATAAATGACTTTTTTGGTGGCTCTAATGGTGCAAAGAGCCGTCTAGGAACGTTTACAACTTTAGCAGCAGCAACATATGCTTTAAGTGCAACAAGTGCTGAGGCATCTTCTATGCCTAATGATAAACCAGTACTAACTGGTGGTCAAGAGGCATTATTGGCAGGCTCAAACATTACTGGAGCTGCTGAAATGGGAGTTGGCTTAACAACACTAGGAGCATCTATGGCAACAGGAGCACCTGTTATTGGAACAGTTGCTACAGGGATAGCAAAATTCGGAGCAAGAATTACTCCAGGATTAGGGTTAGCGTACGGAGCAGCAGATGGAGCATATAGAACAAGTCAAGGAGATTATCTAGGAGCTTCAATGAGTGCTGGAATTGCAGCAGCCTCTACGGTTCCTGGTTTAGGAACTGGATTAGCCGTTGCTGGTGGTTTTGCACAAATGGCAACTGATGCTTTTGGGATAACAGGAGGTAGTCAAAGTCCTGCACCTGCTCATGCACAAAAAGCATTCTCTTCAACAGCAGGAATAAATACTGGAATAGCAATGCAAAATGATTCCAATGCAGGTAATATAACTATGCTTTCTTCTTCTACCCCAGCACCTTTCGCCCAAACAAGTGGAGGCGGAGGAGGCTCATCTCCAATAGTAATGCCTACAATAGATACATCATCTATTTCTACGTCATTAGTAAATGTATTATCAACTTTTTCATCAGCTTCAATGGTAAGTACAGCTACTCAGGGAATGACACCTCAGTCTGGAGATATGATGAGTACTGGAAAAAACATATGATAAGAATATTATTAGCAGTAAGCTTTATTGTTTTGAATTTAGTAGAGTAGCTTATGATATAATAAATTAAATGAAAAAAAATACCCTTAAAAATTTAATGCAAGATCATTCATCTGAACATAACGAGTCTCAAATGACTCAAGAAAAGCTAGAAAACTTTATAACTACCTCTGTAGAGACGGATATACTTGAAGAAGAAAAAGGGTATATCCGGTTTAAATACTTAGGCACAAAGATGGCACTTCTTTCTGATGAGCATCATAATCGGATGAGAATTATTTCCCCCATTACGAATTACTCAAGTTTAGCTCCAAAAATCAAAGATTCTCTAATGAATTCAAACTTTCATTTAGCTCTAGACGCACGCTATGCTGTTTCTGAGGATACACTGTTTGCAGCTTATCTTCATCCTTTATCTTCACTAACAAACGAGGACTTTATGAGTGCATTAAAACAGGTTCACAACCTAGCAACAAGTTTTGGAAAGACTTACAGTAGTGCTCAAATCGAATTTACAAAAAAGAAGTAAAGTACAAAACTAACCTAAGTTGTCGCTTTGCGTCTCCATGAAGTGTATGTTGAATATGATGGATTTCCCTCAACTGTCTTATCATAAGCATGTTTGAAACTACAGTTATTCATTTGCTTGTACTCATTAACTACTCTTACTACCATCTCTCTGTCTGATTGTTTATATGTACCTCGGAGTGACTTCACTAAATTTATCATTTCCATATGCATACTCATGTCCATAAATATCCTTTTTTTAGAAGTTTACATCTTTCTTGATTAATACCTACGACTTTATAGGTGGCTTACAAAATTTTAAGATTTTGCTCAGCTAATTATTCTACTAAAAGAAAAGTGTATACTTCCTAAATATTTTTTACAAAGGTTAAACATGGAAGCTTTAAGGATCGTATGTCCAGAGTGCAACAGTGTCAACACAGTTAAAATAAAAGGACAAGGAGAAGTAATCCCTTGTGCTCAATGTAAAACAGATCTAGATGATCCCTTTCCACTTGAAGCAACTGATGAGACTTGTACAACGCACATAGTTGAAAATGAGATACCGATACTTGTTGATTTTTACTCAACTACCTGTGGTCCCTGTATGGCAATGTACGATGATTATGAAGATGCGGCTCTTGGTTTTGGTTTAAAGGTAAAATTTCTTAAAGTCAATGCGGATGTATACCAAAAGGTAGCCGGAAAGTATGGAGTTGGTGCTCTTCCAACTATTATCGCTTTTAATAAAGGAGAAGAAATTAGCCGTGTAAGCAGACAACTTTCTCAATCAGAACTCGTTTTATGGGCACAGAGCCTTATTTAATATTATTCAATATGACACAAGAAAAGAAAGGAAAAACTATGCATGATGAAGAAAATTTAAAAATTTATTTAAAGAAGCTTGAAAAACTTGCGTATGAGCGTCTTAAAGAGCGAAAAATTACTCCCCTAGAAGCAATTAGGGAAGCTTTAAATTATATAGAAGGTGAGATGAAAGGATATTAGTTTTTAGTTAGTACAATAAACTTTGATATCATAGAATCCCATGTTTCAACATGCTCTATAATCCATGGAGTTAATGAACCCTCTAAATATGAGGGAATTGATTGAATATCATTCGTCATTTCAAGAAAACTCTGGAGAGCTTCTAAGTCAAGTATTTGCTTAATATGCTCATGCTTATGTGCATGATAGTCTGGATGTTCTACTTCTTGCATCAATTTTTCTTCATCAGCAAAGTGTTTCTTGTAGTGCTCAATAAGCTCATTTAAAAGTTCAAATACAAGTTTTGCATCCTTGCCTTTGGCTACATCATAAAGCTTGGCTATACGTGCTATTTCTTCATTATGTAGTTCATTCATGCTATCTATTTCTATAATAGGTAGCTGCTCTTGTGATATTAACATCTTAACTCCTGTATTTTGTATAAGATTTATAACTTTAAAAGACAAAGGAAGAATTTAAATATTATAATTACCAAAAAAATTAAGTTTAAGTTTTAAAAATTTTTGAAGCCATCATACTTCAAAAGATAAGTGAGTAAAAGCTCCCTCTGCACTCTGAGCACTTTTATAGCGGGTAGTAAGTAGTCTTACATCTTTAGTCTCTAAGTCACATATAGCAAGTCTATAGTTTGCACCCATAACGGGTTCAACAATACAAATGATTTTGTTTTCATATTTTCTAGTTGTGTGGATAATTCCAGTGAGTTTATGAAAAAAGTATTTTGGATAACTAAGAGGTGTTATTTCTACAATGTTGACCTTGCTGCGTTTCTCGAAGGTATCAGCAATAAGTTGCGCGTCTTCTAAGCTTTCAAACTGCATGCACCAATCATCAAAAATTTGATTGAAGTTCTTCATACCCTCATCCAAAAATCCACCTGTTGGTGATTGTAAAGCAAAAATTTGCATTCATTGTCCTCTTATTAATATGAAATTTTATCATAAAGCTATAAAAATGGAGAACTTTTTTTAACACTTAAAAATAACAAAATTGAGTTTTATAAATATAAATTATGTGATATAGGTTATATTCATTTGCTATAATCCTGCACAAACAAAGGATAATAAACTATGAATCCCTCGAACAAAGAAATGCAACTACACAAAAACTGTCAGCTCTATGCTTATGTCCTGACATCACAAGGCAAAGAAGTTCCCCAAGAGATACAAGATTGTATAGATGATTATGAATATGTTATAAACTGCTCTGAGGATCTTTATAAAGAGATTAAAGGCCTAGATACTGATACATTTGAAATAATTGTGAATAATAAAGAGTTATTAGAATCCAGGGAGCTTTCATATTGGTGGGAGATGTACAAGGAGTACAATAGAATTCAAAGAGAACTGTCTTCAGGTGCCCGATAAAGCTTAATTAGCTAAAATTTCTTAATTATTTACAAGCAAAAGGGTTAAAATGATTTCTACAGGTATGATTTTTCAATTTAATAGTGATCAGGGCATGGGTCTCATAATGCTTAGTGATGGTGAAACAAAAGAGTTTGGCACTCATTTTTGGATAGATACCGAGAATGAACCAGCTGTAGGTCAAAAAATATCTTATGAAGACAACTATGGCATTATTAAAATTAAGGTGCTAAGTGAAGAAGTTCAACCCATTTCTTCTTCTGAAGATATAAATATAGATAATGAAGAAGATGAAACAGATGATGGTATAAAAAAGTTTTCTAATATAGATGATTGTATTAGCTATTATATAGATAGTGGTTTTAAGCTAGTGAGTGATACTGAAGAAGGTGAGTCTAGAACTATAAATCTTAGGTTATACACACCAACTGATTATGGAGAGGCTACAATTAAAAAAGTTGGTTCAGAAATCACTGTCTTCCAAATTCTTAATGGTAAAAAAGAGCAGTTAACGGGCAATAGTTAAGTAATATTAGCTAATATTAAAGTTATTTTCTTAGTATTAGCAAAGGGTGATAAACTACTCTGCTAATACCATATGCTATTTAGAACTCCACATGTAAAATTCCATTATGAATTTAAATAATATGACACTTGAAACCTCTTACCTTTCTTTAGATGAAGAATTTTATAAATTAACTGACCCTCAACCACTTGATGAACCTTACTTAATTAGTTTTAATAAAAACGCAGCTAAGTTAATAGATCTTGATAGTAGCACTGAACAAGACCCTCGCTTTGTAGAACTTCTCAATGGTACTTTTAGTCCTAAAGGTTCTCATCCTTTTGCCATGTGTTATGCAGGGCATCAGTTTGGTCATTATAACCCATGGTTGGGTGATGGAAGAGCTCTTAATTTGGGTAGTACTTCTGGATGGAACCTACAGCTCAAGGGGAGTGGAGATACCCATTACTCTGCTTCTGCAGATGGAAGGGCGGCAGTACGTTCATCTATCCGCGAGTACTTGATGAGTGAGGCAATGCACCATCTTGGTATTCCTACAACACGGGCACTGGGAATCATAGGGTCAAAGAGCAAAATAATTCGTAGTAAAATGGAAAACGCAGCTATCGTTATGCGTATGTCTACTAGTTGGGTACGTTTTGGTACATTTGAATATTTTTTCCATATGGGTGAACATGCCAAGCTAGAAGCACTTGCTGAGTATGTAATATCTGAATCATATCCACATTTAAAAGATGACGAGGATAGATTTTTTAAAATGTTTTGTGAAATAGTTGATCGAACAGCATCCACGGTTTCAAAGTGGCAAGGAGTAGGGTTTAACCATGGAGTAATGAATACTGATAATATGTCCATTGAGGGTCTTACTATCGATTATGGTCCTTTTGCCATGATGGATGATTTTAACTATAACTATGTCTGTAACCAGTCAGACCGTGTTGGTCGTTATAGTTATGGTGAGCAGCCAAATATTTCTTACTGGAATTTGACTATGCTCTCAATCGCTTTTTCTAAGATAGTTTCTAAAGATAGAATGGAGAAAAAGCTTGAGGATTATGGTGCTTTTATATTTCCAAATGCTTATGTAGGTGTTATGCGTGAAAAGATGGGACTTTATATAGAGTTAGATAGTGATGCAGATTTAGTAGAAAAAATCGTTGTTGCACTGCATGAAGCCTATGTTGACCATACCCTTTTCTTTAGAATACTTAGTAGATATGATGGTGACAGGTCACCTTTGTATGATATTGCTATGGATCCTGTTGTTCTAGATAACTGGCTTAAGCTTTATGACAAGCGTCTCCTAGAAGAGAGTGGCTCTCAACAAAAACGCCAAGAGCTGATGTTAAGTACAAATCCGAAGTATGTTTTAAAGAACTACATGATTCAAAAAGCCATTGTTCTTGCTGAAGCAGGTGATTACTCAATGGTTGAAACATTAAAACATATCGCTGAAAATCCATATGCTGAACTTCCAGAATATGAACACTTTTCAGGTGATACACCAGAGGAAGATAAGAATATAGGACTCTCATGTTCATCCTAAGTTGTTTAGAATGAAATCTTTTCTTTATTATTAAATATATTTAATAATAAAGCGTTATAATTTATAATATTTTATTATATAGGATGTATAGCTATGGCTGAGTTAAAAGATTTATTACCCATCACTAAAGAACTATCCCTTTTATACATAGATGAAAATCAAGGTTTTTTAACAAGTGTAACAACTGCTTTAAGAAAAGTATTTTCAAGAGTTGATGATGCAAATAATGCAACACTAGGAGTAGGTTATTTGAAAGTTCATTCTTATGATATAGTTGTTGTTGATGCCACATCTGTAATTATGGATGTAGAAAATCTTATAAAAAACATCAGACTCCATAGTAATTTTCAGGAGATTATTCTTACTACAAAAGATACATCAGTCGAGCATCTCTTAAGTCTATATAATTACCAGGTTTTCTCCGTTTTAACAAAACCATTTAATACAGAAAACTTCTTAGATTCTATACTTATACTTTCAAAGAAATTGAAATATACAAGAAGTTTTTTACAAGAGGGTATAGATAAATTAGACGAAGACCTAAAATATGAAAGAAAACGCATAGGTAGTTCTATGCTTAAAGAAAAGAAACTTCAAGATGAGCTTGAAAGCTATAAAAATAGTATACATATAAATAAAAATATTTATGAGCTCACAAAACTTCCAAGCCGGTATGCACTGCAAGATATGCTTGATGGAAGAGAACAGTCTGCAATGTATCTTAATATTGACCATTTTGACTTTATAAATACTACCTATGGTATGGGAAAAGCAAATAAACTACTTAAAGAATCTGCAATTCAGCTTAGTCGATTTTTAACAACAAATGCACAACTTTTTCATATAACAGCAGATGAGTTTGTTATATTACTAAATGAGCCAACACTAGATCAGCCAAATTTACTTGGACAACAGGTTCAAGCATTTTTTAAAGAGTCTCCTATTCATTTTGATGAGTATTCTCACAATATAATTTTTTCTATAGGAATAGCCAATGGAAAGGGAAAAAAGCTCTTTATAAATTCTAAAGCAGCATCTATGGAAGCTCGATATTATGGAGGTAATCAGATTGTAATATATAACCTAGATTCCTCGTACATGAAAGAGCATAGGGATAGTCTCTACTGGATAGGAATCTTGAAAAAAGCCTTTAATGAAGACAAAATTCTTAATTATTACCAACCTATTATTTCTAATTTACAAGAAGAAACGAAGCACTATGAAGTGCTGTGCCGTTTAATTGATGATAATGGTGCACTTGTTGATGCTGATAAATTTATTAAAAGTGCAAAAAAGGTAGGATTAATAACACAGATAACGAGACTGGTAATTGATAAAACATTTAAATTATTTAAAGATAATGATTATAATTTCTCAATTAATATTAGCATGCATGACTTACATGAAGATTATCTATTTGCATTTTTAAATTATAAGTGTGACAAGTATAATATAGCACCATCGAGAGTACACTTGGAATTAGTAGAGGATATTATTATTAGTAAGTCGCAAAAATTAGATAAGCAAATTCTAGGTCTGAAAAATATGGGTTATCATGTGATTTTAGATGACTTTGGGACTGACAAGGCAGCATATAGTAGAATGTTTGACCTAAAAGCGGAGTTTATTAAGATAGATGGGACATTTATAAAAAAATTATATGAAAATAAAGAGTATCAGTTGATTGTAAAAAATATCGTTGACTTCTCTAAGAAGCGCGGTATTAAAACTATTGCAGAGCATGTTGAGAGTCAAGAAATATTAGATATTGTTAAAGAACTAGGAGTAGACTATTCCCAGGGTTTTTTTATAGGTGAACCATCAGTTAGTCTCTAATGATATCATATGCATCAGGGATAGATGGAACAAATAGATCTAGAGAAATTTGTTTATTTTGTATTTGTTTTGTAAAAAATATTTTTATACTATTATCTAGTTCATCTTTGTATGCAATAGAAGCTATAAATGAATTACTGAAGACAATTTTAAAATCAGTCTCCCCAAAATGAGCTTTATAAATGTTTTTTTCTAATAAAGTTGCATTTTTAATGAGATCAAAAATATCAAAATCCAAATAAGTATTTCGTATAATCACTTGTTCAATTTCTGGCTCAATAATTACGACCCTTGTTCTAGATACATATATATCTTTGTTAAGTGGCTCAGTATACTTCCAAAGTGCATAGTTTGGCTTAAGTGCACTGATATGTCCATTATAGCTAATTACTTTTCCTTTTTCATCAGTAAGTTCTTGTTTGAAGTCAGCTTCAAAAGAATTAATAGTGAGTACTTGTGCATAAGAAATATAAAATAAGATCTGAAGTAGTATTATGTGTTTCAAGTGTATCCTTTGTTCTTGAAATTATATCTAATTAACCATTTATACTCTTTGTTATATTTAATGTGATAAAATAATCGTAATTTCATTTTACTATATTTTATTATATAGTATAACATATAAGGTTGAGAATGCTAGAAGCATTAATAGGGAAGGTCTTTGGCACATCAAATGACCGTGAATTAAAAAAATATTTAAAAAGAGTCAGTAAAATAAATGCACTTGAAGAGAAATATAAAGCTCTCAGTGATGATGAACTAAAGTCAGAATTTAATGATTTAAGAAATAGTGTTTTAGATGATACTAATACACTTGATGATGTTTTAGCAGAATCGTTTGCAATAACAAGAGAAGCGAGTCAACGTGTTTTAAACATGCGCCATTTCGATGTTCAACTTATTGGTGGTATAGTACTTCACGAGGGTAGAATAGCTGAAATGAAAACAGGTGAGGGAAAAACACTTGTCGCAACACTGGCTATTGTCTTAAACGCGATGAAAGGCAAAGGTGTTCATCTTGTAACTGTAAATGATTACCTAGCATCAAGAGATGCAAGTGAAATGGCTCCGTTGTATAACTTTTTAGGTTTTAGTGTTGGAACAATCCTTGAGGATTCTAATTCCCAAGAAGAAAAACAAGCTGCTTATGAAGCAGATATTACTTATGGAACAAATAATGAATTTGGATTTGACTTTTTAAGAGATAATATGAGCTACTCGAGCGATGATATGTCACAAAAAAATCATCATTTTGTTATTGTAGATGAAGTAGATTCAATTTTGATTGATGAAGCAAGAACACCTCTTATTATTTCTGGTCCAACAAATAGAAACATGCAAGATTATGCAAAAGCAAATAGTGTTGCTTTAACTCTAAACAAAGATGTGGATTTTACAGTAGACGAAAAAGACAAAGTTGTACTTATCACAGAAGAGGGGATAACTAGAGCAGAAGAATTATTTGAAGTAGAAAACCTTTATAGTGCTGAAAACTCTTCATTGTCACATATTCTCGATCAAGCACTTAAGTCTAACTACCTTTTTGAAGTTGATGTTGATTATGTTGTTCGTGATGGCGAGGTTATGATTGTTGATGAATTTACTGGACGTATCAGTGAAGGAAGACGCTTTTCAGAAGGCTTACATCAGGCATTAGAAGCTAAAGAGTCAGTTTCAATAAAAGAAGAAACACAAACTCTTGCTGATATTACATTTCAAAATTATTTTAGAATGTATGGTAAATTAGCTGGTATGACGGGTACAGCTGAAACAGAAGCGACAGAATTCGCTCAAATATATAAGCTAGATGTAGTTTCAATTCCTACGAATATTCCTGTAGCAAGAAAAGATTTAAACGATTTAATCTATAAAACTGAAGAAGAAAAATTTAATGCAGTAATTGAGACAATCAAGACACTAAGTAAGACTGGACAGCCTGTTCTTATTGGTACCGCATCTATAGAGAAGTCTGAAGCACTCCATGAAGTACTTAAAAAAGAAAAGATAGCACATACTGTTCTTAATGCAAAAAACCACGAACAAGAGGGTGAAATCATTAAATCTGCCGGTGTTAAAGGTGCTGTGACAATTGCTACTAATATGGCAGGTCGTGGTGTTGACATTAAAGTGAATGATGAAGTTCGTTCTCTTGGTGGTCTTTACATTGTAGGAACAGAGCGACATGAAAATCGTCGTATAGATAATCAGCTCCGTGGTCGTTCAGGTCGTCAAGGGGATGCAGGATCAACTCAATTTTATCTCTCTTTAGAAGACAATCTTTTACGTATTTTTGGAAGTGATAAAATTAAGTCTATAATGGAAAGACTTGGTGTTGAAGATGGCGAATATATAGAGTCAAAAATGGTTACTCGGGCAGTTGAAAAAGCTCAGAAAAAAGTCGAAAATATGCACTATGAAGGACGAAAACAAGTTGTTGAATATGATGATGTAGCAAATGAGCAGAGAAAAATTGTTTACAGATTCAGAAATCAACTTTTAAGTAAAGACTTTGATATTTCATCTAAGATTGATGAAATTAGAGAAGAGTATATCGCCTATATTCTTCAGCAAGCTGATATATATGATGGTGGAGCTAGAGAAGACTTTAACATTAAAAAATTACTAGAACTTCTACAAGAAAAAATTAATTTTCAAACAGAGGCCAGTGAGCTTGAATCTCTTGAATACTCCGAGCTTTTAAATACTCTAGTATTTAATCTCAAATCATTATACGATGACAAGATGAGTGTTCTAGAGGATGATGTTCGTAAAGATATAGAAAAAGAGTTTTATCTTAAAGAACTTGATAATTTATGGAGAGATCATCTTTATGAGATGGATAGTATGAAAACAGGTATCAGACTCCGTGCCTACAATCAAAAAGATCCACTAGTCGAGTATAAAAAAGAGAGTTTTAATCTTTTTAGAGAGCTAATTAGTGATATAAAATTTAATACTATAAGAACATTACAAATTATCCAATTTAAGATGGATTCAGCAGAAGAAGAAGCTCAGGCAATTTCTGACAAGCTCGCAGAAGAACAAAAGATGCATGAAAAAAACATACAGCTTAACCATTCTTCAAGTGAAGCAACTTCGGACAAGAAAATAGCTAGAAATGATCCTTGTCCTTGTGGTAGTGGTAAAAAGTATAAGCAATGCTGTGGTAAAAGCGGTCCTAAAAAAGGTGCTTTTGCTTCTTGAAAAAATCAATAGTTCCTTATTTAGTCAAAAGATTTTTAAGATTTGACAAAGAACAGCCATTTATCTTTCTTTCTGCTCTTTTAGCATTCTTGGGTATTACCCTTGGTGTTATGGTTTTACTCATTGCTATGGCTTTAATGAATGGTTTTGACAAAGAGTTTAAAAAGAAACTAACTATTATGAATTATCCATTGACAATACTGCCTGTATTCTATGGTAATGTAAACAAATCCTTACTTATAGACTTAGAAGAAAAATTTCCAGACTTAAAATTCAGTCCATATGTTCAATCATCTGTTATGGTGCGTAGTGGTTCTAAACTAGAAGGTGCTTATCTTTTTGGTGTAAACTTTAAAGATGAGTATTTTGTAAATAGTGTTTTAAGTAAGGCTATTAAAGATGTAAAATTTAATAAATTTGATGTACTTATTGGTAAAACATTAAAGAATGAATTTCATCTTACACAAAATGACAAACTTATGTATATCTTTACAAGTACAGAACCGGGCGGACTTTCTATTACACCTAAGCTGAAGCGATTCAAAGTAAAATCGGTTTTTGACTCAGGTCTGTCTACTTATGATAAAGTGTATAGTTATACAACACTTGAGGCACTTCAGACTTTACTTCATATGCCAAGTAACATGTATGACGGGATACATATATACTCTGCAGATCCCCACAATGATATAGAAGCAATTAGTAAGTTCTTACCATCTGGTGTTTCAGTTAAAGGCTGGTGGGAAGACAATTTAAACTTCTTTGCTGCCTTAGAGATGGAAAAAGCTTCTTTATTTATTGTATTAATGCTTATTATTCTTATTGCATCTATAAATATTATTTCATCATTATTGATGAATGTTATGAATAGAAGAGGGGAAATAGCACTTCTCTTATCTCTTGGTGCCTCAACACTTGAAATTAAAAAAATATTTCTTTATCTTGGAACTATTATTGGTATTGGCGGGATTCTTTGTGGTGTGACTCTTGGTTTAAGTGGTATATGGATCTTGGGAACATTTGATATAATATCTCTTCCAAAAGATGTCTATCCAACATCAACACTTCCTTTGGATTTAAGCTTTCTTGATTTTATATTAATAGTTTCCGGAGCATTTTTAATAGTACTTGCTTCTTCATATTATCCAGCGAAAAAAGCTAGTGAAGTTGATATATTAACTGTTTTAAGAAACGAGTAATTTACTATTACCTCTTTAAATCCTGGAAAATTTTGTAGGGTAAAAGTAAAGTCCTTTTTATAATATTTATCGGTGCCACTATAATTTCTTTTGCAATAAGAGATTTTACTGATGGATTACTTAAACTTCCATCTATATTTAATGTGGTTGAGATACTTTTTTCATCAAATATAATGTATCCTACGACAGGAACCTGAGAAAGTTTACTCCCTAAGTCTGTTTGAAGATTTAAGTCTACATCTAAAGTCTCTTTCTCTATATTAATGATTCCTTTACCAACTATGTCTATTTCTTTAGAATCTAAATATATATCAGAAAGATGGATAAGATTATTTTTTGTATTAAAACGAAGATAGGCTGTGTCTGTATAAAGTCCATTCGTACTGTATCCAGGTAGTGAAAATGTAATGAGAGATGGAACGGTATTAATAAAAGCAAGTATATTATTGAGTATTTTATAGTCTATTATTACTGTATCTTTAAGATACATTGTACCTTGATATTCATCGATATTACCACTAGCAGAGAAGTCTAAACTTCCCCCTTTGAACTTAGAAAGATAGAAGAGTTTAGATATAAAATTGTCATTAAAATCTTTACCATAAAGATGAAATTTATTCTCTTCCAATCTAAATCCAGCAAGAGCTTTTTTATGTTTTAGTTGAGCTGTTATAATATTATTATAATATTGGACATCTATAGTGTCTGAGAGTATCTTTCTGTTATCACTAAGATAAATAAAAGAATTTTCAGCATGAGCAGTTATACTAGTTGTACTGTTTGAATCTTTTAGGTGTAACTCTTTAGTAGCTCTCAAAAGTTCACTAATATTAAGGCCACTATTATATATCTTTATATCTATGTCATCATTTATGTCTACTTTTACCTGCTTATTTATTTTTGCTTTTAGTCTTTTTTTATAAAGAGTACCATTAATAGTATATTTAGATGTTGGTTTCTTATTGTGAAGTAAAACCTTATATGGATAGATTATGTGCGCTAGAAAATTCACATGTTTATCTTTTACTTGCTTAAAGAGAGTTATTCTCCCATCAGAAATATTGAATTTTTGTAAAATAGGTGAATTATGTTTAATATCTTCTAGCGAATTTAAAGAGAGTTCCCATCCTAGTTTATTTGATATAAACTTAGTGTCTAATTCTACTGAATTCACTATAAGAGAGTTGTTGTTTTCTTTAAGGGATAAATATATTTTTTTATTTTTATATAATATTTTTTTTGTATTTGGATTAGTAAGAAGAAAGTTATTTAAACTTAGATGAGAAGTTTCTGTGTCAAAGTTGTACTTTGCAAAAATATTAGTCGAAGCATATTCTCCAATGTGAAGTGTTTTGGCATTTAATGAAGCACTTTTGTCATCTGCTTTAATCTTGAAGGCTTCGGCTATACATTCTGTGCCACTTAAGCTAAAGTAAATGTTTTCAGTAGAGCTGATAGAGAGCGTATCTTTATAGTTCACTTTAAGGGGTGTGTTTGACTGAGTGAGCTTTAATCCATGATATGATAGCTTTAGAAGATCAATATTTAAGTCTAAATTAGTATCTTTTAAGTTTAGCATCCCTGATAAAAATCCAGAGGCAATATCTGAATAAGAAAAAGATACTGTTGGAAAGTCAAATAAAAGTTTATCTAAGTCAATATTTACAAGAATTTTTTCTAGAGATATGAGTTTACTTTTAAATTTCCAAGATGATTTTTCAACAGAAATAGTATCACCATCTGGAGCGATGCTGTATACAGCATAAAGACTTTTCTTTTGAGTATCTAATGACAATTGATCCTTAAATTGAAGCTTGTCTAACTTAAATTTAATTTTGCCTTTTGATGAATGTGCATTATAAATTACACTTACATTAGCATCCGCAATACCTTTGTATTTAGCCTGCATATTATTAATGGTTACATCATAGTTACTAAGGTTTATATGTGCATTAGACAAATCAAGATCTAAACCAAGATAATTAAAATTTGCTTTTTGTGTAAAAAAACTCCCATTGGCATTAACATTAATATTTCTCAATCCAACTGTAATTTTCAAGTCAGTTTTTACTGATCCACTGTTTTGTAAAAATGGTAAATCAATTTTATAGGTATGTAAAACATTTAACATAGCCTTATCAAGCATCCCATCAAAAAGAAGATTAAGAGTTAATAGTTCCTCTTGTTTTGTGAAATCTATTTTCAACCAACTTTTCTTAAGTTCTACACTATTAGAATAAGAATTTTGTGGGTATATGAATAGTATTCCATTTTTAAATTCTAAGATTGTTTCTGTTGTATGTATTGAATCAAGATTTTTATTATATGTATAGTTGAGATTTTTTATAACCCCATAAAAATTAATATTCTTGTAGGCACTCATAATTTCATCATGTAATATAAATCCAGATAATTTTTTAACTTCAACACTAGACATGTCTATCGCCTCGTAAATCCAATAATAAACTTCTTTTGGAACATTTGCCATTTTGACTAAATTTTTAAGTTCTCTTATGTCCTTTTTACTCTTTATTTCATAAGTGGTATTAAGAGGTGTAGTTATTGAGGAAAAATCTAGTTCTACATCTTCATGAATATTTATTTTTAGATTAGTAGAAAGTGTAAGTGATGAAGTATTACAGTCGATATTTCCAGTTATTAAGATCTTAGTTTCATCATAATTAAATTGCTTTATATTTAAGTGCAATTCATTGTTAGTAATATTTAAAATAGAGTCAAAATTTAAGGAGTTAGAATTACTTCTAATAAAGCCGAGTTCACCTTGTTTATATTTAAAAGCAATATTTGAATTAGCAATATTAAGGTTATCAATAATTATAGAGTCAAAATAATTTGTTACTTGTGAAAGTATGGTAAAGTAATTTTCAACTGTTTTGCGACTTAGGTTAAAGGAACCTTCTTTCTGTGATACACTAAGTTCTTTGATAGATAAGTCTAGTTTCTTATTCCATTTAATGTATAATTGCTCGATGTGAACATTCGAAGAAGAGAACTCGTCTATTAGTAGACCATTTTGTAAAATAATAAAAAAGATAAAGACTAAAGAAAAAATGAAAACAAAAAAACTGATAATTATAAAGTATGTCTTTGAAATAATATTAATAATAATGTTATCGTTCATGTACTACCTAAATAAGCCAATTAAAACACCAAGAGTACTTTATATACAAAAAGGTTCTATAAATACAATTATAACACAAATGCAGAATGAAAGGTATGATGTAAACAAACTTGACTCTTTTGTTTTGAGGCTCATTGGTTATCCACAGAGTGGCTGGATAGATATGTTTGAAACAGATAATACAAAAGCAGACTTTTTATATAAACTAACTAGACAAAAAGCTGCACTACAAAATGTAACATTAGTCCCAGGTGAAACGAGTTACATATTTTTAAATCAATTAGCTCATAACTTAAAACTAGATAGAACTCTACTTCAGAGGGAATTTAAAGTGCAGGTCAATGCTAGGGAAGGTATGTTTGTACCAGATACATACAGTATACCAGTTGGCATTACTGAACATAAACTTATTCAACTGCTACTAAAAGTATCACTTGTTAAAATGAAAGAGTTATCTCTTAAGATTTTTGGAGTCTATGATGAATTAAAATGGTTTCGTTATGTTTCAATAGCCTCCGTGATACAAAAAGAGTCCGCAAACAAGGAAGAAATGCCCATAGTGAGTTCTGTAATCTATAATAGAATAAAAAAAGGCATGAGGCTTCAAATGGATGGAACCCTGAACTACGGAAAGTATTCACATGTAAAAGTAACTGCTAAAAGAATTCGTGAGGATAAAAGTTCTTTTAATACCTATCTCCATAGAGGTGTTCCAAAGCAAGCAGTCTGTAATGTTAGTCTTGATGCAATTAAGGCCGCCATCTTTCCTTTATCTACAGACTACCTTTATTTTATGAAGAATAAAAATAATGTTCACGATTTTACACGTAACTATTCTACACATTTAAGCAATATAAAACGTGCTACTAAATGAAACAAATAATAAGTATAAGCTAAATATTCATTAAAGCTAATCAAATATTATATATCTTAGTGGTATTATTTGATTTGTAAATTCCATGAAGCTTATGCTATCATGAAATAAAATATTTTTCACTAAGGAATCAAAATGTCAAAAATTATCTGGTCAGTTATTGATGAAGCTCCAGCTTTAGCAACTTACTCTCTTTTACCAATCGTTAATGCGTTTACTCAAGCAGCAGGCGTTGAAGTAGTAACTAGTGATATTTCACTTTCAGGTCGTGTATTAGCAGCAATGGGTCTTGCTAAAGACGAACTATCAGAATTAGGTAAGGTTGTTTTACAAGATGATGGTAACATTATCAAACTTCCAAATATTTCTGCATCTGTTGGCCAACTTAAAGACTGTATTGCAGAACTTCAAGGTCAAGGTTTTGATATTCCTAAGTACCCTGAAAACCCAGCAAATGATGCTGAAAAAGCTACACAAGCTAAATACTCTACTTGTTTAGGTTCAGCTGTTAACCCAGTTTTACGTGAAGGTAACTCAGACAGACGTGCAGCAGTAGCTGTTAAGAAGTTTGCTCAAAACAACCCACACAAATTACGTGCATTCCCAGAAAATCCTAAAGCATATGTTGCTCACATGGAAGGTAAGGGTGACTTTTTTGCTAACGAGAAATCAGTTACTGTAGCAAAAGCTCAAAAAGTTACTATCGCACTTAATGGTAAGGAATTAACTACTATTGATGCTATTGATGGTGAGATTCTTGATGGTACTTTTATGTCAATTGCGGCACTTAATACTTTCTATAAGAAAACTATTGAAGATGCTAAGAAAAATGGTGTTTTATGGTCTTTACACCTTAAAGCAACAATGATGAAAATCTCTGATCCAATTATGTTTGGTCACGGTTTTAAAGCATTTTTTCCAGAAGTATTTGCTAAGTATGCAGATACATTTGCAGAATTAAATGTTAATCCTAATCAAGGTATGTCAGATTTAGAGAAAAAAATCGCTGGTCATGCTCAAGAAGCTGAAATTAAAGCTGCTTTCTTATCTGTAGTTGAAGCTGATTCTCCAGCAATCGCTATGGTTGACTCTGACAAAGGTACTACAAACTTCAATGCATCAAATGATGTAATTATTGATGCTTCTATGCCAGTTGTTGTTCGTGAAGGTGGTAAGCAATGGGATAGAACTGGAGCTGCAGTAGAATGTGTTGCTGTTGTTCCTGATTCTACTTACGGTATGTTCCATGCTGAAATGGTAGCAGACTGTGTTAAAAATGGTCAGTATGACGTAGCTACTATGGGTACTATGCAAAATATCGGTCTTATGGCTCAAAAAGCTGAAGAGTACGGTTCTCACCCAACTACATTCGAACTTGCTGAAGCAGGTACTGTTACAGTAACTGGTTCAATTGACGGTGAAATGATGTCTTTTGAATGTGAAGCTGGTGATATTTGGAGAATGTCTCGTACTAAAGATATTCCAATCAAAGACTGGGTTCGTTTAACTGTTGAAAGAGCTAAGCTTGAAAACGTTCCAACAATCTTCTGGTTAGATAACAAAAGAGCTCACGATGTTCAAGTTAAAATCAAAGTTGATGCATTCTTAAAAGAATTTGATACTACTGGTTTAGACATTCAATTCATGAATGTTACTGACGCAACTCGTTTTACAAATGCACGTGTTCGTGAAGGTAAAGTAACTATCGCTGTAACTGGTAACGTTCTTCGTGACCACCTTACAGATATGTACCCAATTCTAGAGCTTGGAACATCTGCAAAGATGCTTTCAATCGTTCCATTATTAGCTGGTGGTGGTCTTTATGAGACTGGTGCTGGTGGATCTGCTCCTAAACACGTTGAGCAATTCGTTAAAGAAGGTCACTTACGTTGGGATTCACTTGGTGAAATCTTAGCACTTGCTGAGTCTTTACGTTTCCTAGGTCAAAAGCATTCTGATGCGAAACTAACTGCTTTAACTGCTGGTTTAGATTCTGCTAATGCTGCTTACCTAGATAACAACAAAGAGCCAGGTCGTAAAGTTGGTCAACCAGACAATAAAGCGTCTCACTTCTTCGTAGCTCAGTACTGGGCTAAAGCACTTGCTGAAGGTAAAAATGCTGAATTAGCTGCTAAATTTGCACCTGTTGCAAAAGCATTAACTGATAATGAAGCAAAAATCATTGAAGAGTTATTATCTGTTGAAGGTAAAGCTCAAGATATCGGTGGTTACTTCCGTCCAGATGATGCTAAAGCTGAAAAAGCTATGCGTCCATCTGCTACATTAAACGCTATAATCGCTTCAATATAGTTTTTATGTTTCATGTGCCCTCGGCACATGAATTCATTTTTTATATGTACCATATTAATGGTCTATATAAAAGGTGAAAATCCTTTATGAGGCATACAGTTTATGCTTAAGTTTTATGTGTTAGCACATATTGTTTAAGTATATTGTTGATGTATGCCCTAACTATTTACATCAAGGGAGAATATATGAGTCAAGGAAAAAGAGTAGGAATTGTTGGTGCCGGTAATGTTGGTGCAACGGTAGCTTATTCACTAGCGATGCAAGGTTCTTGTCATGAAATAATTTTACGTGACAATAAAATCGATGTGGCAAGAGGAAAAGCACTAGATATGTCTCAGGCAGCTTCTGCTGTTAGAAGTCATACTGTTGTTAAAGTTGCAGAAGAGATGTCTGACTTAGTTGATTGTGATGTTGTTGTTATTACTGCTGGTAGTCCAAGACTTCCAGGTATGAGTAGAGATGATTTACTAATTATCAATGCGAACATCACTAAAGAAGTTATTCAAGGTGTTGCAAAGTACTCTCCAAATGCTATTATCATTATGGTTTCTAATCCTTTAGACGCAATGACTTATGTTGCACTAAAAGAGAGTGGTTTTGATAGAAGTCGTGTTCTAGGAATGGCTGGTATACTTGATAGTTCACGTATGGCTGCGTTTATTCAAGAAAAGCTTGGATACGGTGGAGGTCAAATACGTGCATCTGTTATGGGTGGTCACGGCGATGATATGGTTCCTTTACCAAGATATTCAACTGTTGCTGGAGTACCTTTAAGTGATGTACTAAGTAATGATGAAATCGAAGAGATAGTAGATAGAACACGTCATGGTGGTGCTGAAATAGTAGGACACCTAAAAACTGGTTCTGCATACTATGCTCCTGCAAAATCAACTGCAATTATGGTTGATGCTATATTAAAAGACACAAAACAGATTCATCCATGTGCAGTTTTCTTAGAAGGAGAGTATGGATACAATGACGTTGTTTGTGGCGTTCCTGTGATGATTGGTGCTAATGGCGCTGAGAAAATCATTGAGATTACTCTAAATGATGCTGAAAAAGAAATGTTTGCTAACTCTTGTAGCTCTGTTAAAGAGTTAATCGATACATTAAACAAAAACGAATTTTTTAAAGGAGAATAACTAATGAGTACAAGAATTGAAAAAGATACAATGGGTGACATTGAAGTTCCAGTAGACGCTTACTGGGCTGCACAAACTCAAAGAAGTATACAAAACTTTGCTATTGGTGAAGAAACTATGCCTTATGAGATAACTAGAGGTTTTTCTTATCTTAAAAAAGCTGCTGCTCTTGTAAACGCAGACCTTGGAAAGCTAGATCAGAAAAAAGCAGACGCTATTGCAGCTGCTGCTGATGACATGCTTGCAGGAAAACTAGATGGAAATTATCCATTAGTTGTATGGCAAACAGGTTCAGGTACTCAGTCTAACATGAATAACAATGAAGTTCTTGCGAATCGCGCTTCTGAAATTCTTGGTGGAGATTTTAGAACTGAGAAACTCGTTCATCCAAATGATGATGTTAACAAATCTCAATCTTCAAATGACACATACCCAACAGCTCTTCATATTGCTGCTGTTATAGCAGTTGAAGATAGTGTTATTCCCGCAATTGCTAAACTTAAAGCTACACTAGCAGCAAAGTCAGCTAAATTTGAATCAGTTGTTAAAATTGGTCGTACACATCTTCAAGATGCAACACCACTTACTCTTGGTCAAGAGATTAGCGGTTGGGTTGAAATGCTTAATAAGTGTGAAAAAATGGCTAAAGATTCTCTAGAAGCTGTTCGTGAATTAGCACTTGGTGGAACTGCTGTTGGAACTGGTCTTAATGCACATCCAGAAATGGGTGTACGCGTTGCTAAAAAGATTAGTGAATTAACTGGTCATGATTTCATCACTGCTCCAAATAAATTTCATGCATTAACTTCTCACGATGCCCTTGTTTACTCTCATGGAGCATTAAAAGCTCTTGCAGCGGACATGATGAAAATCGCGAATGATGTAAGATGGTTAGCTTCTGGACCACGTTGTGGAATAGGGGAGTTAGAAATACCTGCTAATGAGCCAGGTTCTTCTATTATGCCAGGAAAAGTAAATCCTACTCAAGCTGAAGCTGTAACTATGGTTACATGTCAAGTGTTTGGTAATGATGTTGCTATCTCTATGGGTGCATCTCAAGGTAACTTTGAGTTAAATGTTTTCAAACCAGTAATCGCATATAACTATTTACAGTCATGTCGTTTACTTGCAGACTGTATCACGTCGTTTAACGATAACTGTGCAGTTGGTCTTGAGCCAGTTGCTGATAAAATCGATCACTTTTTACATAACTCATTAATGCTTGTTACTGCACTTAATCCTTATGTAGGTTATGATAATGCAGCAAAAATTGCTAAAACAGCACACAAAAACAACTCAACTTTAAAAGAGACAGCTATTGATCTTGGTCTTTTAACAGCTGAAGAGTTTGACAAGTATGTAGTTCCAGAAGATATGATTGCACCTAAGGCTTAAAAGCCAATACAGAAAATGACTAAATCATTTTCTGTAAAAGCTTAATAAATAAAATAAAATTACATTTTACATAAAGGAAAAATATGAACGTACATGAGTATCAAGCAAAAGAAATATTTGCTAAATATGGTGTTCCAACACCAAAAGGTATTATGGTTGAAAGTGTTGACGCCGCAGTTCTTGCTGCAAAAGAGTTAGGTGGTCCAGTATGGGTTGTTAAAGCTCAAATACATGCAGGTGGTCGTGGTTTAGGTGGTGGTGTTAAACTAGCTAAATCTCTAGATGAAGTAAGAGAACTAGCTGACGAAATTCTTGGTATGACTTTGGTGACTCACCAAACTGCAGCTGAGGGTAAATTGGTTCAAAAACTTTACATCGAAGATGGTGCTGATATCAAAGATGAATTATATCTGTCTGTTGTTCTTGATAGAAAATTAGAAATGCCTTTAATTATGGCATCAACTGAAGGTGGTATGAACATCGAAGATGTTGCTGAAAATACTCCTGAAAAAATTATCACTATTCCTGTTGATCCAGCTATAGGTTTTCAAGGCTTTCACGGTCGTGAACTTGCATTTGGTTTAGGTGTTACAGATAAAGCAGAGCAAAAAAATATTATTTCTTTTGCTTCAAAGTTATTTAAACTTTATATGGAAAATGATGCAGAGATGATTGAGATCAATCCTCTTGTAAGAACTGGGAGTGGCGAGTTTTTAGCACTAGATGGGAAAATGGGCTTTGATAACTCAGCGCTTGGACGTCAACCAGAAATCTTAGCAATGAGAGACTTAACAGAAGAAGATGCTGATGAAGTTGAAGCTGCTAAATATGGACTTTCTTATGTAGCACTTGATGGTGAAATCGGTTGTATGGTAAATGGTGCGGGTCTTGCGATGGGTACTATGGATACGATCAACTATATGGGTGGAACACCTGCCAACTTCCTTGATGTTGGTGGTTCTGCAAATGCAGAGACTGTTGCAAAAGGTTTTGAGATCATTCTTAAGAACCCTAATGTAAAAGCGATCTTTGTAAATATCTTTGGTGGTATCGTACGTTGTGATCGTATTGCAAACGGTATTATTGAAGCAACAAAAATTACTGATGTTAATGTTCCGGTTATCGTTCGTCTTGATGGTACAAATGCTCCTGAAGCATCTGAGATTCTAAACAATGCAAATATCGCTAACTTAATTGTTGCAGATGATTTAGGCGACGGTGCTGCGAAATCAGTTGCTGCTGCAAAAGGAGAATAGTTTATGTCAATTTTAGTAAATAAAGATACAAAAATAATCGTTCAAGGTTTCACAGGAAAAGAAGGTTCTTTTCATGCTGAGCAATGTATAGACTACGGTTCTCAAATTGTTGGTGGTGTTACACCAAACAAAGGTGGTCAAGAGCATTTAGGTAAACCAGTTTTCAATACTGTTTCTGATGCTGTTAAAACTACTGGTGCTACGGTTTCTATGATCTTTGTTCCACCTGCTTTTGTTGGTGATGCTGTAATGGAAGCTGCTGAAGCTGGGATTGAGCTTGCTGTAATCATTACAGAAGGTGCTCCGGTTAAAGATATGCAAGCTGCTAAAGCTCATGCTACTAAACACGGTATGAAAACACTTGGGCCAAACTGTCCTGGTATTATCACTGCTGAAGAGTGTAAAATTGGAATCATGCCTGGTATGATTTTCAAAAAAGGTAATGTTGGTCTTATTTCTAAGTCTGGTACATTAACTTACGAAGGTACAAACCAAGTTGTTAAAGCTGGTTACGGTATATCTACTGCTGTTGGTATTGGTGGAGATCCAATTATTGGTCTTTCATACAACCAACTTTTACCAATGTTTGAAGCTGATCCAGAAACTGAATGTATCGTTATGATTGGTGAGATTGGTGGAGACCTTGAAATTCAAGCGGCTAAACTAATCAAAGAACAAATCACTAAACCAGTTGTTGCGTTTATCGCTGGTCAAACTGCTCCTAAAGGTAAAACTATGGGTCATGCAGGTGCTATCGTTTCTGGTTCTGCTGGAACTGCAGCTGAAAAAATGGCTGCTCTTGAAGCTGCGGGCGTTACAGTTGTTGTTTCTCCAGCTGAAATTGGTTTAGCAGTTATTAAGGCAATGGCTAAAAAATAATGATACAAACTATAGAACTACAAGATCTTAGTTGTGGAGCTTGTGCTGCTACTATAAGAACAGGACTAGATTTAGCAGGTTTTACATCTGTTAGAGTAAATCTTTTAAGTACACCTCATTCTGTAACAGCAGAAGTTGTAGATGATGAACATCTAGAACTTCTCAAAACAGTTCTCAGAGATCACGGCTATCTTTTATCTACAGATGAAAAGATGGATTTCTCAGAAGATGCAACTTTTAAGTTCTCTTAGCACTTAATAATCAAATCTTAAAAAGGCAGTCACTAATAGACTGCTTTTTTTTAACTCAAGTTATAATATTAGATAATATTATAACTTAATAACCTACTTTTAGAATGAAGTAGGGCACTTAAACCTTAATACTCTCCCAAAAGAACTCCACATGCTTCTCGAACTGAGTTGAGATACTGTCAGTAGAGTTGCTGTCAAACCTCATAAGTGTTATCTGAAGTCTTATGTAGAATAGGGTGGATATATACTCGTAAGCAACCAGCATTGGATCAGATGAATGTATCAATGAGTTCTGCATCATTATGAAGAATGCCTCTGAGAGCACTTTTATGTTTTTTGCATGGAACTCTTGCATGAACTGCGCTCTGAGCTCTTTATTTTGAAATAACTCTATCATGAGTAATCTAAACATATCTTCATTGCCTTTATCAAATGTGAGCATCTTATATTGCATAGTAAACTTCTGCAAAAAAGGTTTTCCTCTTGCAGCCAGTTCTGCTACTTCTTCATGCTCAAGAGAGAAGGGCGAAGAGAAAATTCCCTTGGCAACCTCTAAAAATATCTCCTCTTTGTTTTCGAAGTGATTATAGAGTGCACTCTCTCTTATTCCAACTTCTGAAGCGATTTTACGCACACTTGCACCTTTATATCCTAGCTTAGAAAAGAGGACAGTTGACACTTTTAGTATCTTGTCTTTTGTTTTGTTATTTTTAGTAGATGTCGTTGTGATAGGCATTTAGACTCCATTATAGTTATATGAACAATCGTTCTTTATAAATGTATTATATAAGAACACTTGTTAATCTAAGCTTATTCGAAAAGAACACTTGTTCATTTAGCATATCTAATATATGAACAAGTGTTCTTTTGTCTAAAAAAAGGTATGTAAAGGAAGAACTGAGTAGAATTGCATAGGTGTAAGGGATAGTGCTTGAGCAATCAAGAGGAAAGTCCGAGCTGCTGTAAGACAGTGTTCCATTTAACGAATGGCCGTAGTAATGCGAGGGAAAGTGCAACAGAGATTAGACTTCTGCGTTTAGGCGTAGTAAAGGTGAAAAGGTGTGTGTAAGAGACCACCAGTCTTTATGGCAACATAGAGAGCTTGTAAACCCAACATGGCAGCAAGAAACAGATGGTTAGCGTCTTACATCGCTTTTGTTTCGCTAGAGGTACTGTGTAAAGAGTACAGTAGATTAATACTATCACAACAAAACTCGGCTTATACTTACACCTATTTGCGAGTAACTCCCATATAAATGACTATTAAATAATATTCTTCTACCTATATGACTCATGAGACAGATAGGTCTTAATTGATATTGTAAAATATGAATATACTTTGTTACTCTTGAGTCAATATATACAAGCTGGAAGTAAAAACGGTATAATAATATTCAATTTTTTTACAGAAGATTGTTGATGTAAATAACAGTTCGATAGCTTATACACTACTATTTCGTGATTGTACTCAGAGTATTAAATACAGTAGAGTCTGCTGGAATTAAACTCTAAAGTCACTAAATAAGCTAAAAAGTGCAAATGTAATTTTCAATAGAATTTACATTATGTTAACCAATATCAATTATAAAGAGAGAATACAAGTAATGACACGTAAAGAAAAACTAATAGATGACATACAAAAGTTGTTAAATACATACGAAGGTGGATCTCAGACGCATATAGACCCTACTTTACTAGAGTTTATGGATGAAAACACACTGCTTAACATTGTAGATTCGCTATTAGTTCAAAAAGAGGCTTCAAAAGAGTCCGATATTGAATGGTTGGAACAATTTAAGTCCACTTTATGAGTTATTAAGAATCTTTTCCCTATAATGTCGACTCAACAAAACAGTTGATGAGTGGCCCCGTCGTCTAGCGGTTAGGATCCATGGTTTTCATCCATGTCACAGGAGTTCAATTCTCCTCGGGGTCACCACTTACATTTACTTATTATAAGTACTTTCAAATAAACATAACTTTAAACTTACTCTTAGAAAACCACCCTATTTCGTTATAATTCAGTATATATGTAATAAAATTATATAATATTAGACTACAAGAGATAGATAATGAGTACTAAAAAACAAATTCAAGAAAGAAAACAGTATTGGGAAGATAAAAAAGATGACTTTTATATACTTTTACAAAACTGGCTTAACCATGAGAAAAAAACTTTAACTATTACTGCAGATATACTTTATAATGAGTACGTAAGTACAGGAATAGAAATGTTTGAGTTATCAGAATATAAATATGGCAAAGACTTACAACAATGGTTTGAAAACAATCTTTAGATAAAAGTAGCAAGTCCCTTTTATATCCGTTCCTTTATCTTCTTATTAGAAAATTTAGTTAGAATTCGCTCATGAATAAAAAACAATTTGCAATTTTAAGTGCCGGAAATGTATTACAAAAAGATGAAGGTATCGCTTTATATGCGACTAAGTACCTAGAGACTAATTACAGTTTTAATCCAAGTGTGGACATTATCCATGGTGGTATCGAAGGTATGAATGTATTAAACATTTTAGTGAGATATGAGGAAGTTTTTGTACTTGACCTCATAGGTGTTGACGATGATGCAGGGTCACTTTATAATTTACCTATGGCAAAATTTCGTAGTTTAGGTGCGAATGAGAGTGCTGATGAAACAAATGTTTTAGAATGTCTTAATATGTTAGAACGCAGAGGAGAAACTTTACCTGAAGTAAGTCTTTTAGCAATCGTTCCAGGTAACATGGATAAGGAGATTGGTTTGAGCCCTGCTCTGCACCATTCATTTGAGGCTTACATGTTAATGCTTATAAAAACACTAGAGGGTAAAGGTATTACTTGTGACCCTATAGATGAGAAGAAAACACTTGATAGTGTGATTGATAGTTTTAAAAAGTAATATACTACTAGAAGTCCAAAGCCACAAAGTGGGCTTTGGTTACTTTACTCTCCTAATTTTTTAGCAACAAGCTCATTAACTACTACCGGATTTGCTTTACCACCTGTCGTTTTTAGAACTTGTCCTACAAAGAAGCCTAGTAGTTTTGTGTTGCCTGCTTTAAACTTAGCAACATTATCTGGATTTTTTGCAATTATTTCATCAATTATAGGTGATATTACAGACGGGTCACTTATCTGGACAAGTCCTTCGTTTTCAACTATCTGTGCTGCATTTTCTCCAGATATAACCATTTCTTCAAACACTTGCTTAGCAATTTTATTTGAAATAGTTCCATCATCAACCATTTTAATAAGCTCAGCTATTTGTTTTGCACTAAACTTAAGTTCGTCTACCTGCATCTGTTTGAGCTCTCTGGCTACTTCATTAGTTACAATGTTCGCAAGAGCAATAGGAGAATTGAGTTCAGAGAGAGTCTCTTCATAAAATGAGGATAGCTGTTCATCACGTGCTAGTGTGTTTGACACTTCAGTGTTTAGTCCAATAGAAGTATACTTGTCAAACAGTGTTTGTTGCTTTTCACTCATAGCAATTACTTCACCATCTACTTGTACTTTTTTCGTTTGAGGCTTAGCTTCGCTCTTAGCTGGTTTTTCTTTTTTACTCCAAGAGTCTTTTAAACCGACTATCTTATTAAACACTGGGTGCTCATCCGTAGAGTCTATAGGGTCAAAGTAAAAGTAACCCTGTCTTTCAAACTGGAATCTCTCATCAGGTTTCTGTGTTATGACAGCAGGTTCAATAAAAGCATTTTTAATAACTTTTAGAGAATCAGGATTTATATCTTCTATTCCCTCAGGTGCTTCATCTTTAAAGATTCTATCGTAAACTCTTACTTCTACTTTCTTAGCCTCAGCAATACTTACCCACTGAATAGCACTTTTAACTTTTATCCCACTAGTATCTGAGCCACTTAATGAGTTGGGAATATACTCTGCTTTTATCTCTATAATGTTTCCACTAGTGTCTTTGATAATTTCTTTACATGTGATGATGTAAGCATGTCTAAGTTTTACTGGTTGATCAGGAGTAAGACGGAAGTATCCTTTTGGAGGATTTTCCATAAAATCATCACGTTCAATGTAGATTTCTTTAGAGAAAGGTATCTTTCTATCCCCTTCTTTTGGTACATCATGTGGGTAGTATGGAGCATCTATCTCTTCATTACCCTCATAGTTGACGATTGTTACTTTGAGAGGGTCAAGTACTGCTAGTACGCGAGGTACTTTTGTATTTAAATCATCTCTAATGCAAAATTCAAGTTGTGCAACGTCAACCATTGAATTGGCTTTTGCTATACCTATTTGATCACAGAAGTTTAAAATGGACTCTGGCGTGTAACCTCTTCTTCTGTACCCTGCTATTGTAGGCATACGAGGATCATCCCAGCCACTCACTTGTCCCCCTTGGACTAGTTCTAAAAGCTTTCTTTTACTCATAACTGTATAGTTTATTCCAAGTCTTGCAAACTCATGTTGGTAAGGACGAGAAGTTGTAAGACCCAAAGTGTCAAGTACCCAGTTATAAACATCACGGTTATTTTCAAACTCAAGTGTACAAATAGAGTGAGAAACACCTTCTATATAGTCAGATAAACAGTGAGCAAAGTCATACATTGGATAGATTGACCACTTGTTATCCGCTCTAAAATGGTGTACATTTCTAATGCGATATAAAAGAGGATCCCTCATTTTCATGTTAGCAGCAGACATATCGATCTTAGCCCTGAGAACATGCTCACCATCTTTGAACTCGCCATTTTTCATTCTCTCGAATAGGTCTAGATTCTCTTCAACGCTACGCTGGGCATATTTACTGCGTTTACCTGCTTGTTTTACTGTACCACGGTTTTCGCGTGTCTCATCTTCACTCGCACTGTCAACATAGGCTTTATCCATTTTAATTAGCTCTACTGCATAGTCGTATATCTTTGAGAAATAATCAGAAGTAAAATGTACGTCATCACCCCATTGGAATCCAAGCCACTCTACGGCGTCTTTAAGTGCCTCGACATACTTTGTGTCTTCTTTAGTTGGGTTTGTATCATCCATTCTAAGGTTACAGTGACCATTATAATCATTTGCAATACCAAAGTTTATAACGATTGACTTAGCATGTCCAATGTGTGGAAAGCCATTAGGCTCGGGAGGAAATCTTGTAACAACCTCTTTATACTTACCTGACTTCAAGTCCTCTTCAACTATCATACGTAAAAAATCTTTGCTCTCACTCATTATTATTAAACCTTTTCTAAAGAAACTTCGTTTTGATTTTGTAATTCATATTAAGGCTTGTATTTTATCATCTTTGAGCTTATGGCATCTTAGATAAAGGGTTTATTAGTTAAAACTTGATAGAATTCCACCATTACATTATGCAGGAATATAAATGCTAAGATTTGCTTCAAGCCCTACTTGCGATATGCACATTGGAAACTTAAGAATCGCTCTATTGAACTATATTATTTCAAAACAAAGAGGCGAAGATTTAATTATTAGAATCGAAGATACTGATAAAGAGAAGAACATTGAGGGTAAAGACCAAGAAATACTCGATACTCTTGGTCTTTTTAACATAGAGTCCTCACAAACAATATATCAAAGTGAAAGTGTGCGTTTTCATACAGCAATGGCACTACAGCTCATACACGAGAAAAAAGCTTTTTCTTGTTTTTGTTCAGATAACTGGTTGGATAAGAAACGCGAAGAAGCTAAACAAGAGAATAAAGAGTACAGATACGACGATGCCTGTCGTAACCTACCTGCTGAGCTTGTTATAGACAACATGAGTCCTTTTACAATTCGTATAACACGACCAGACAATGCTATTGCAATTAAAGACCATATCAAGGGTGATGTCAGTTTTGGAACGAATGATGTAGATAGCTTTATAATCATGAATCATGATAAAAGGCCAACCTATGACTTTTCATGTGCAGTTGATGATATGCTCAGTAATATTTCTATAGTTATTCGTGATGAAAAGCATATGAGTAATACACCAAAACAAGACCATATAAGAGCACTACTCGCATACGATAAAAAAATAGAATACGCACATCTTCCTCGTATTTTAAATGGCGACACTATAAGTGTAAAATCACTACTAGAAGAAGGTTTTTTACCTGAAGCTATTTCAAATTATTTAATATCAATAGGTAATAAAACTCCTAAAGAAATATTTACACTAAACGAAGCACAAGATTGGTTTTTGTTAGAGAACATGTCGAAGTCCCCCACTCCTTTTAATATAGATGTTCTAAGGCATATAAATAAAGAACACCTCAAACTCCTTGATACAAAAGAACTCTCACGTTATGTTGGCTTTGCTGATGAAGAGATAGGAAGCCTTGCAAGAATTTATCTTGAAGAAGCTTCAACTACCAAAGAGTTAAAAGCAAAAATATCTCAAATATTTGCACCCAGAGATATTCCAGAAGAGTTTTCTAGTCAGGCTCAAACAATAGTAAATATCATAAAAAAAGCACCATTCTTTGAAAATTATACTGATTTTAAAAACCATATTATAAAAGAGTCCCAACTTACAGAGAAAGACTTTTCTATAGTGTTTCGTATACTTCTTACAAATACACAAGATGGTCCTGAGATGGGTGCTCTTTATAATTGTCTAAAAAATTACATCGGAGAAATAATTAAATGAATGCATCAATAGAAATACTTCAAGGGATTGGTGGTCTATTTATAGGTCTCGTAAATGTTTATATATGGGTTATAATCGCTACAGCTTTAATGAGTTTTGTAAACCCCGATCCATACAATCAAATAGTACAGTTTTTATATAGGATTACAAATCCAGCATATAGATTTGTAGGAAAGTTTATAAAAACCAATTTTAACGGCTTAGATTTAGCACCACTTATAATCATCGTTGGTCTTCAAGTTGTTATTGTTATACTTCAGGCTCTTTTAAATACTCTATAGACTCTGATGAAAATTCAGTGTTTTGAACTTTAAAGTTTAAAGCACCACCCTGCTTCTTAAACTTTAGTAAATAGTATCTTTGCCATTGCACTTTAAATGACGTTAGATTAGAAAACTTGTTATATGATGGTAATTCTTCTACTGAAAGTGCCTCTTCTTCATTGAGTAAGAATTTGATATTTTTGCTATTACTCTTTGTGTAAAGATAAGTATAAAAATACTCATAGTCCTTATACTTTTCAGGATATAATTTATTGAGATAAATAACGGTTAAAAGACCATCATTCTCTTTATCATTTTTAATAACAGAACTTTGTATTGTCTCTTCACTAAACTCTTGTATTTCATCCATATCAAACTGATGAAACGCATTATTTGTCGAACAGCTAGTAAAACTCATGATAAATAGTAAAATTATTAAAAAAGTTTTCATTTTTATCCCTTAATTTGAACGGAATTATATCTTATTAAACACTTCTTTTGTATAATTAATAAAATTTAAATAGAGATGAAAATTGAGCAAAAGATTAGCCGTTGCATTTACTGGTCCATCAAACAGTGGTAAAACTACATTAATACTAAAAGTTGCCAGAAAACTGATTCATGAGCATAAACTTGAGGTCGCAATTATTAAGCATGACCCAAAAGATAAGGCTCGTTTTGATGTGGAAGGTAAAGATAGTTATAAGTTTAGTGACACTGGTGCAGAGGTAATAGTTACATCTGATACTCGTACAACTTATTTCTCTAAAAAACACTCAGAACTTGACGAAATGATACGACTGTTTGAAAACTTTGATGTATTACTTGTCGAAGGGCTAAAAAGTCTTCCATTGCCAAGAATTAGTATATTTAGAGAGTCGATGGATAGTGACTATTTTCCATTTATGGATGCAGTTGCTATTGATGAGAGTATTGATATTAAAAAGTATGAACTGCCAAAAGAAGTAAATGTTTTAGATTTAAATGATCCAGATGAAATAATTTCGTGGATCTTTAAAAATGCAAAAAAAGTTTAACAAAGGGTTTAAAAGATGAGAGATATTTTTGATGCTATACAAAGAAGTGCAATACGTATTAAAAACGCCATAGACGTAAAAGATATAGGCTATTCACAATTAGAGAACAGTTCTGGTGAAACGCAACTACAGTTAGATATTCAATGTGACTTGATTATTCAAGAAGAGTTTTCTAAAGTATCTTCTGTCCATACGATAGCAAGTGAAGAAAAAGAGAAAGAAATTCTTTTAAATGAAAGTGGAAAATATTTCGTTGCTTATGACCCTTTAGATGGTTCATCATTGGTAGATGTAAATCTTAGTGTTGGCTCTATTTATGGAATATACGAAGGTGAATTTGGTGCATCCAACATGGTGGCTTCTTGTTATGTTGTTCATGGTCCTCGCGTTGAGATGGTTTTTGCTGAAAATAAAACAAAACTTTACTTACTACAAAATGGTGAGTTTGAGTTTGTTAAAGAGATACGTCTTAATGAAAAAGGTAAGCTTAATGCTCCTGGTGGGACACAACAAAACTGGGCACCTTACCATAAAGAAATGGTTGACAGTTTCTTTGCTGAGGGCTATCGTCTTCGCTATTCTGGTGGAATGGTTCCCGATTTACATCAGATCCTTCTTAAGGGTGGTGGACTATTTTCTTACCCTGGTACAAGTGATAAGCCTGAGGGTAAACTTCGTCGTTTATTTGAAGTATTTCCTTTTGCATTTATCTATGAGAAGTCAGGTGGTGGTGCCATTGATGGTAAAAATGACCTAATGACTTTAGGACATTCACATATTCACGATACGGCAGTTTGTTTCTTTGGATCTAACTACGAGATAGCTAGAGTTAAAGAGGTTTATGCAAAAAATGCATAACAAAAAACAGGATAAGTTTGAACTTTTTTTAGAAGAAATGCTTCGTAAGCTTCAAGATTGTCAAGTAAGTAAAGGGCATCAAAGCTGTAGTGCATGTGAGTCTTACTTCGGTTGTGAAGTTAGAGATGAATATGTCAAAGCCGTTTATAACAGTATGTCTAAGGGCGATACTGGCGGGTTTGAGTTTTAAGTTAGACTAAATTAAACACAATTAAGGAAAAATTCTTGAGTAATAAATATATAACAACACCAATTTACTATGTTAATGGGGAAGCTCATATAGGGCATGCGTATACTACTTTTATAGCAGATACAATGGCTAGATACGAGAGACTAAAAGGCAATGAAACTTACTTTTTGACAGGTACAGACGAACATGGTCAGAAAATAGAAGAATCAGCTCAAAAACATAATAAACCTACTCAAGAATTTGCTGATGAAATCAGTGCTACATTTAAAGACCTTTGGGATGATTTTGAAATAAGTTACAACAAATTTATCCGTACAACAGATAAAAACCATATGGCTGGAGTAAAAAAAGCATTTTTAAAGATGTTTGACAAAGGCGATATATACAAAGACTTTTACGAAGGTCATTACTGTGTAAGTTGTGAGACATTTTTTCCTGAAACACAACTTATAGATGGTGAGTTTTGTCCAGACTGTGGTCGTGCTACAAGTATTGTAAAAGAGGAAAGTTACTTCTTTAAACTCTCTGAGTATGAAGATAAGCTTCTTGCACACTATGAAGCAAATCCTGACTTTATAATGCCGCGTTCACGTGCAAATGAAGTAAAGAACTTCGTAAAAGGTGGTTTACGTGACCTTTCTGTAACTCGTACTTCATTTACTTGGGGTGTTAATATTCCTGAGAGCCTTAATGATGACAAGCATGTTATGTATGTTTGGTTAGATGCCCTACTTAACTATGTAACTGCTCTTGGTTACGGAACAGATGATGCAAATATGGAAAAATTTTGGCCAGCGAGTACACACTTTGTTGGTAAAGATATCCTGCGTTTTCATGCTATTTATTGGCCTGCGTTTTTAATGAGTCTTGACTTACCTCTTCCTAAGCAGATTGGTGCACATGGTTGGTGGACAAGAGATGGTGAGAAGATGTCAAAGTCAAAAGGAAATGTAGTATTTCCAAGAGAAGTCTCCGATGCTTATGGAGTTGAAAATTTACGTTACTTTATGCTTCGTGAAGTTCCATTTGGTCAAGATGGCGATTTTTCTCAACGCGCATTCATAGATAGAATCAATTCTGATCTTAGTAATGACCTAGGAAACCTTCTTAATCGTATTATAGGAATGAGTGCAAAGTATTCTGAGTACGAAATAGATAGTGTTGATGTTGAGAAGTACCACACTAAAGAGTTAGATGCGATGAATATAGCTCTTGATTCACTTGATGGCTACATGAAAGAGATGCAAACACACCGCTACTTAGAAGAACTATGGAGACTTTTTTCTATTGGAAACACAGCGATAACTGAACATGAACCATGGGCTAAGATAAAAAATGACAAAGCAGATGAAGCACTAGCAACAGTTGCTCTTGTTTCAAATGTATTAGCAAAGGCTTGTATTATGTTAAGTCCAATTATGCCTAAGACTACCGCTACTGTTGCAAACGCACTTAACTTCGAGATAAATAATGAGAGCTATAACAATATGATTATAGATAAAAAACTATTGAAATTATTTAACATCAAAAAAGTACCTCCCCTATTTCCTAGGGTTGAAGAGCCATTAATGGCTGAAGCACCAAATGCAGAACCAAATCCTCCTAAGGACAAGGTGAATGGCGAAGCTAGAGAGGGTGCCCTGGGGCAAGAAAAAGCTTCTAAGAAGAAAGAAGTGCATGAGTCAAAAGCGGCTTTTGATGACAACCTTATAGAGATTGGTCAGTTCTTTGAAACATCATTAAAGGTAGGAACAGTTTTAGCAGCAGAGGAAGTTCCTAAAAGTAAAAAGTTGCTCAAGCTTCAAGTAAGTCTAGGCGAAGATGACACGAGACAAGTTGTGGCAGGTATAAAAGAGTTTTATTCAGCTGAGTCTCTTGTTGGAACACAGGTATGTGTTGTTGCTAACCTCAAACCCGCTAAACTGATGGGAATGATGTCTGAGGGAATGTTGCTTGCTGTTAAAGATGAAGATGGTCTTTGCTTAGTAAGACCAGAGAAGCCTAAAAAAGCAGGCACACCGATTGGATGAGACTAGAAAATGTCCTTGCACTTACACATGGAAAACTTCTTAATACTCCATTTGTAAATAACTTTAACAACATTGTCTTTAAGGCTAGACATGTCAAAAGAGGCGATCTATTTATGGCCTTTAGTGATGAAAGTATCGAGTTAGCCGTCGAGAATGGTGCTTATGGTGTCATTTCTCATTCAGAAATAGAAATACAAGATGATGAAATTGCTTGGATTCAAGTAGAAAACCTTGATGAGGCACTTAAAAGACTTCTGCGTTTTAGACTTATAGATAAAGATATAGCTGTATATGAAACTAATGAAATAGTTCTCAAGCTTGCATTACAGGTTCTCAGTGAATCAAATTTTCTTGCTATAAATGGAAATATTAGAGAGATTACCACTGCTTTATGGGATATAGAAGGTAGAGTAAATATTCTTTTTTGCCCTACTCTACTGAGTAGAGATATCTTTACAAAAACCATTGAGCTCTCCAATACTAGTTTTGATCATATTACCGTTATTGAGCAGACTCTTTTTGAAACATCTTTTATTTATGATGATATATTTTATGAAAGACAACTCCTTTCTCCATTTTTTCTTCCTTATTTAGAAATTTTACTGCATTTCCTAAAGACACTAGGTATTAATTATAGACTTAGAAAGTTTACTCCTATAGAGCACTTTGAAGCAGTTTTTACAAATAAAAAATTTGAAATAAAAGAGTTTGGAACAAGCGATAAAGTACTTATTTTTGAGAAAAATAGATCTATGATGGAAGAAGAGATACTTTTCTTGCAAAATCAAGCAACATGGGCAAAAATTATCTATATTGTTCCAAGTGTAAGTGAAAGTTTTACTCAAAAAATAAAAAATCCAGAGAGACTTTTAGTCTATAAAAATAAAAATGAGATCATTTCTTTACTTAAAAAAAGTGACTTCCATTTTGCTCTCGTAGTTGGTGTTGATAAATCTATCCTGTCAAAACCTTTTGTATCCCAACGTGAAGTTTCACTCTTTGACTTTACTCATTAAAATATAGGTGTAGAAAATGGACAGAAGAAAATTTTTAACAGCAGCGACAGTTTCTACTGGTGCAGTGCTTACCGGATGTAATGAAAGTAATAGACAAGCAATAGACTACTCTAAACATCCAAAAAAAAGTGTCGATACAAAAACGGTAAATATAAATAGAAATAAAAAAACTGTTATTAAACTGGCTACTAGTTGGCCTGCTCATTTTCCTATAATGGGAACAGGGGTTGAAGAGTTTGCCAAGAGAGTTAAAGAAGTAAGTGGTGGAAGTTTAGAAATAAAAATATACCCAAAAAATACTCTTGTCCCTGCCCTTGCAGTCTTTGATGCAACAAGTAGTGGAGAGATAGATGCTTTTCACTCAGGTCCCTACTATTGGAAAGGGAAAAATTCTGCATTTTCTTTATATAGTGGAATGCCTTTTGGAATGACAGCAGAAGAGATTAACTCTTGGATGCAGTTTGGTGGAGGTATGGAACTTTGGAGAGAACAGTATGGGAAGTATAACCTTCATCCCTTTTTAGGTGGAAACACAAATATCCAAATGGGTGGATGGTTCAGAAAACCCATAAACTCCCTCAAAGATATGCAAGGTTTAAAAATGCGTATACCTGGACTAGGAGGAGAAGTCTTCTCAAAGATGGGAGTTAATCCTATACTTTTGCCTGCTGGCGAGATATACACTTCACTTGAACGCGGTGTAATTGATGCAACAGAATGGGTTGGTCCGGCACTAGATATCAAAATGGGCTTTTATAAGGTGGCTCCTTACTACTACTCAGGCTGGCATGAACCTGGTTCTATTTTAGAGTTGACATTCAATAAACACTCTTTTTCTAAGTTAGCACTTGAACATCAGTCAATTATAGAGGTATGTACGAGAGAAATGAATGCAAATATGACTTCTAAGTTTCATTATGAAAATATTTACGCGCTGCAGAAGCTCAAAGAGCTAGATGTAACACTAAGGCAACTTCCAAAAGATGTTACAGATGCAGGTAAAAAGGCATTAAATGAGGTTATTGGCGAGCTATGTAGTGAAAATAAAGACTTTACAGAAGTGTACAAGTCTGTAGATAAGCATCTAAGTCTCTCAAAAGAGTGGAGTGATGCTAGTCTAGGCTATTTTTTAAATGAACGCTAAGAAAGACGAATTTTTTTCAACTCTTGTCTATAGTGTTTCGAGTTAGGTAAATAGCTTTCTACTAAAGAGTGGAAAGCTTTAGAGTGATTCATATGTCGTAAGTGAGCCAACTCGTGAACGAGGACATAATCTACAAGTTCTCTATTAACAAAAGAAAGCTGTTTATTTAGAGTGATTTCTCTTCTTGAATTACAACTTCCCCATCGACTCTTCATCTTTCTAAAACTTAGTTTTTCATACGCTAAGTCCATCTCTTGAGAATAATAAACTAGCTTATCTTGTATTTCAGCCAATGAAGAGACTTCAACTTCATGCAGAGGCATACACTTTTCAATTTTTACTAACTGTTTATTAATCCAAGTCTTTTTTTCTTCCAGTAATGAGTTTACAAAACTTTGAGATTTATATGGAGTTTTAATAACTATTTTTTTATCTTTGTCTATAGAAAGATAAGTGTTTTTTAGCCTTTTATTGACAATTATTTCTAGATTGTCATATTCATATTGTTTAGTATGACTCATATTCTATGGGGTCTGTTGTTCTTGCTTGTGCAAATCCATTTAAACGCAGCCTACAGCTATCGCAAACACCACAAGCCTTGTCTTCATTTTTATAACAGCTCCAAGTTAGTTTCAAAGGCACTGCAAGTCCTAAAGATTTTTGAACTATCTGTGATTTTTTTAGATGTACCAGAGGCATTGTTATAGTGATATTTGTTTCATCTTTTGTTCCAAGGTTAATGGCATTTTGCATAGAAGTAATATACTCTTCTCTGCAGTCTGGATATCCACTACTATCTTCTTCTACAACACCAATACTTATTTTTTGTGCTGACTCTTTTTCTGCAATAGCCGCTGCCATACTTAAAAAGATGCCATTTCTAAAAGGAACATAGGTTATAGGAACACCCTCTTCTGCTCCACCTGTTGGAACATCTATACTTTTATCAGTCAAAGCAGAAGCACCAAGGTGTTTAAAAAAGTCTAAATCTAAAATATACTTCTCATAAACTCCCAAGTCTTCACATATTAAATTAAAACACTCTAGTTCTTTAGCCTGTGTTCTTTGTTCATAGTTAAAATGTACAGCAATAATCTCATATCCACTCTGTTTCATCATATAAGCACTTAATGTTGAGTCCATTCCACCACTCATAACACATACTGCTTTCTTTATTGAAGTTTTTGTTTTCATGGTGTAATTTTAACATATTTTTTTAATCTCCTTCAAAAGAAATAGATAGTAAAATGTACAATAACAAAAAAAGGAGATATTATGGATGTATCATCAACTCCCTCTACTGGTTCAACTAATCAAGTAGATGTTCTAAAAAAAGCAATAGATGTTAAAGAACAGCAAGTTTTAAAAGTTTTAGAGGGTGCAACTCAGCAGTCTCAACAAGTTACTGCACAAAAGACAGGAATGGGTAACTCTCTAAATATTACAGGGTAGATAAAACTATAAGGCTTGTTTGATATACTTTCACCCATGATTGAACTAGAAAACAAGACCTTTGCAGAGCTTGATGAAAGCCTGCTAAATACAATAGCCGGTTCTCTTACTATTAAAGAGATAGAACTCATTATAACTACTAACGACGATATTCAAATTATAAATCACCAATACAGGGATGTTAATAAAGCTACAGATGTACTTAGTTTTCCTTATGATGAAATGCCAATGGCTCCACTAGGAAGCATAGTTATATCGTCTGAGTATGCTCAAAATATGGCTGATGAACTTGGACATACACTTACTCAGGAAATCACCCTTCTTTTTATTCATGGACTGCTTCACTTACTTGGTTTTGACCATGAAGTAGACAATGGTGAGATGAGAGAAGAAGAAGCAAGACTCATAAATAAATACAAACTACCAGAAAGTTTGATTATAAGAACACAAGGATAATAGCTATGGATTATGTAATATTTTTTGTTGCAATGACAGCCCTTATATATGGTGCTGATTTCATTATAAAAGAGTCAGAAAGAATAGCTCTTCATTTTAATATTTCACACTTTGTAATAGGGGCAACACTAGTTGCATTTGGAACATCTCTCCCTGAAATGGCAGCATCAATGATGGCTTCGTCTGAGGGAAAAAGTGAAATGGCCGTTGCTAATGTTGTTGGTAGTGTTATTTTTAATATTACTATGGTTTTAGGGATTGTTTTTCTTTTTGCAAAATCTATGAATCCAGCTAGAAATTTATTTGCCAAAGATAGTGCATGGGTAGTGATGCCAGTTGTAGTCTTTTTTCTTATGATACAAGATGGCAACATTGGTAGAGTTGATGGTTTTATTTTTCTTCTTATGATGGCATCTTATCTTATTTTTCTTTTTTCAAGCTCTAAAGAGGATTTAGAAGGTGAGATAGATGAGTCACTAACAAAAAAATTCAATTGGATAAAAACCTTAGTTCTACTAAGTATGGGTTTTACACTTACTATAGGTGGAGCTAACTTTGTTGTTGAAAGTGCTACAAGTATTGCTAGAAGTCTCAATGTAAGTGAATGGATTATTGGTCTTTTTCTTATATCTTTAGGGACATCACTGCCTGAGCTTGTTGTTTCTTTAGTAGCTTTAAAGAAAGGGAATGCGGAACTAGGTATAGGAAATATTATAGGCTCAAATGTAGCAAATTTTTCTATGGTTCTAGGAGCTTCTGCCATATTAAACCCTCTATCAATTGACTTACAAGCTGCTCAGTACGACTTGCTAATAATGACTAGTGCATCTTTAGCACTTCTTTTTATTCTTGCAAATAAACTTTATAACAAAGCTGGAGCGATATTTTTACTTATTATCCTAGCTTTATTTATGCAAAACTCATTTATATAAATTTCTATTCTATCTTTTATCAATATACTTAAGCTCTAAAAGCTTATTGTATATATTTGATACTATCTTACCAGCTGCATGTCCACCATGTCCACCATGCTCTATCATAACCATGACAACATACTTTGGATTTTTATATGGTCCATATGAAGTAAACCAAGCGTGTGAACGGCGATAATAAGACATTTCATGCTCAAGTTTTCTCTTTTGGATATCTTGCTTAATTGCTACAACCTGGGCTGTTCCTGTTTTTCCGGCAATAGTAACTTTAGAACTTAGATAGTTTCTTGCCGTTCCCTTTGGATTATTACAAACTTGGTGCATGGATTTTCTAATTACAGGAAGATTTGAAAGCTCTTTATCATTAAAAACTTCTTTGAAGTTATCTATATAAGTCTTTGAGCCTACTTTCTTAACAAGATGGGGTCTTGGAAGTCTTCCTGTAGCGATTAGTGCTGTCTGTTGTGCCACTTGCAAAGGTGTAGTTAAAAAGTCTCCCTGCCCTATAGACATATTGAGAGTTTCACCAATATTCCAGGCCTTATTATATTTTCTCTTTTTCCAATCCCGAGAAGGCACTACTCCTAAAAACTCATTTGGCAAATCTATACCTGTTTTCTTACTTAATCCGTATCGTATCAAAGCATTGCTCATTTTTTTATTTCCTACTATAAGACTACCCTTGTAGAAATAATCATCACAACTCTCTCTGATAGCTTTATTTATACTAGTGTGACGATGGCCTTTTTTTTTCCAGCATCTAAAAATACGTCCTCCAAGGGGTAAAGAAGAACGACAATCTACACTCCAGTTTTTATTTAAATCAGAAGAAATATATAAGAGACCAAGCATAGGTTTTATCGTTGATCCCGGGGGATAAAGTCCATGGACAAGCTTGTTTGTAAAAGGATGATCTAGGCTAGAAGATAATCCTTCATACATTTTATACGACATTCCTGTAACAAAAATATTTAAATCATAATTAGGAAAACTGCCTGCTGAAAGAATAGATCCATTCACATCCATAACAACTACGGCACCTACTTTATTTTTAAAAAGAGAAGATATATAAGACTGTAGTTCCATGTCCATACTCAAAGTTAGCTTTGTATCTTCACTTGCATCTTCATAGAGTAGTTCTGTTATCTCTTGATTACTAGCATTAACCTGTATCTTTCGCTTTCCAGGAGTGCCTTGAAGGTATTTATTATAGTATTTTTCAAGACCTGTCTTTCCTGTGTAGCCTATAAGTTCAAGTAGTGGATCTTTCTTAATTTCTTTTCTATTTGCATGTGATACATAACCTATCATATGTGCTGCAATATTTTTATAAGGATAATATCTCTTAGGTGCAGGAATGATTTTAATATTTTTGCGTAGGTTAAGTATTGAGTAAACAGGCATTATCTCTTCGTAAGGAATAAATTGCACTATGTCAATAAAGTTATGGTTATAGTATGACTCTTCTTTCTTGTAATTTTTTTTAATTTTTTCTGCTGTTATATTTGGTAAAAGAGATGTAATTACTTGAATCTCTTTTTCATACTTTTCTATATTCTTCTTGTATGTTAGGTGTGGAGCGAGTTGAATTTTAAATCCAAGTTTATTAATGGCAACTGGCCTATTGTTTCTATCAAGAATTTCACCTCTTACTGGAGCAATATATTCTGTTTTTATTGTGTTCCTGTGAGAGAGATTTGTATAGTGGCCATTAGATTCTACTGATAAGAAAAAAATTCTCACAATGAGAGCCAACCATGTGGATACAAATACAAGTAATATAAATTTAATTTTCATAATAAGCTCACTAAAAAGAACTCAATTACTATATAGTATACTATATAGTAATTGAGTTCTGGTGCAGGTAATAAAAATATACTTGAAATCAGTGTTAAAAAAAGAAAATAACCAATATAGGATAAAAGTAAATACGACACCTTTACACAAATATTACATGAAAAATTTTGCACTATTTTTGGTAGTATAAATTTATAAATTATATAAAAATAGATGATGGAACTAAAGAGTCTATAGCCATTGTTTGCTTCAAAAACAACTAAACAAAAAGAAATTATTAATACATATAAAAAGTCGTTTCTACCAAGTGCTCTAGTAAAGAGCATAAATAAAACCGCCAGCATAGGCGGCAAGAAATGATAAATACTACTTAGGCTACTATAAAGTACAAACAGTACTACATAGCCAAAAGTTACTGTATAGTCTTGATTAGTGATACTTCGTTGCATACTGGAAAGTGTTGACATTTAATACAATCAGCCCATATTTTATGTTCGGGGAGGGACTCTTTTGGAATTTCTTTAAAACCTAAACGCTCAAAAAATGATTGTTTATAAGTAAGGCTAAGCACTCTTTGTATTCCTAACTCTTTTGCCTCTTTAAAGGTGTGTTGAACTAATTCTTCTCCTATTTTTTTCCCTCTCATACCATATTTAACTACAAGTGAACGGATTTCTGCTAACTCTATTGTATGAACATGCAGTGCAGTAAAGCCAACAATAACACAATCATTAATAGCCAGTGTATACGATCGAATATTTGTAGCTATCTCATCTTCTGTTCTATCTAAAATAATTCCAGCAGTAATCTCAGGAAGAATGAGTGCTCTCATCTCATGTATATTAGACAGTGTTGCCTTTACAAAATCAATCTTCAGCATCTTCTTCTTCTTCAAATTTATCATTTTCTATCAAGATATCATGGATAACTTTATTAATTTTGTCAGTACCGCGTTTTTTAGAACTAGATACTGTCATGGCATTTGGAAACTCACGACGAAGAGCACTTTGCTCTTTTTGATTAAGTTTATCAATCTTAGTGAATATTTGTAATATTGCTTGATTTTCTCTTACAGTATCAAATAGAAATTGGCTCACAGAGGTGTCAATATCTAAATGAGGGTGTCTACAGTCTATAAGATGAATAAATAGCTTTATTTCTTCACGTCCAGAAATATAGTCAGTTAAATTCTTTTCCCAATCATGTTTTATTGATTTAGAAACCTTTGCATATCCAAAACCAGGTAAATCTACAAATTTTGCCAATTTTTTTGTTTGAGTATCTCTATCTAAAAAAGTCACATCAAAGTAATTGATAAGCCTTGTTTTACCTGGTGTTGATGACACTTTTGCCAAACCCTTATGATTTGTAAGTGCATTTAAGAGTGAACTCTTACCAACATTTGAACGAGCCATAAAGACTACTTCGTTTTGTTCCTCTGACTCTGGTGCTGCATCCACATTTGGAGCAGATGTTACAAATTTAGACTCTACTATATCAACCATATTTTATTCCTCACTTTCTTCTATATTAAATATCATTAAAACTGGTTCTCTTTCGAATCCCTTAGCATAAGCTTTTCCCTCAGTAATATTGAGGAGTACTTCATCGCCACGAATTTCTTTTTTTTCATTAACTTGCAGGAGATGAACATTTCCATAAAAATGATACTCTTTTTCTGCTGGAATAAAAATAACTTTTTCTGCCTTACCCATGTAAATAATTTTTTGTTTTGTTTCTATATAAAATGAAACTTTCTCTTGTGCTATAAACTTAATTGGTTTATTATTCTCATCAGTATATATAGTAACTTTTGATGCATTAATTTCATCATTATGTTTAAGAATATTTACATCACCTAGAAAAATTGAAATACCACTCTTTTCATCTGCACTAAAGGAGTTTGCTTGAATTTTTAGTTCTTGTGCATTTATATATATATTAATTAGTACTAGTATAACTATATATTTCATATTTTACTCTCTTGTAATTGGTAGGTAACTTTTACATTTTGAGACTCAATAAATTTTCTTTTTTTATTATACTTCATAGAATCTCCTTTAATGCTGTTGCCTTCTTTATAAGCTAAAAATGGTGTAGTCGAGCTTAATTGTGACGTGTGCTTATCGTAAATCATTTTTTGTGACTCAAAGGTCAAACCATCTGCTCTTACATAATTCACATTTCCAAAGAGAGATACTGTCTCACCCTGATAGAGGCCTCTTTTCGCCTTCATATTAGATATATTCATTTTTGTGTTCTCTGTATAGTCTATATTAGTTACTTCATATCTATCAGAATACCTCAGTGCACTATTTCCTATCATTAAGCCTTGTAAGCCTTTATTATTTAATTCATACATATTAAAACTGGTGATCTCAAAAATTGGAACATCTATAAATTCCTGCTTTTTTACATCGAGAGGTTTAAAAAGAACAAATATTATCACTAAAGAGCTGAGTATAAATCCAAAAAATATATTTATATTAATAAAAAGCTCCTTACAACCAAGTAGCTAAGAATTCATCAGTCTGATCATTTTCAACTACAAGTATATCTATCATTTCTCGTACAGCACCACTACCACCTATTGTGCTCAGCCGTGTATCTACAATTTTTTGTATAGCTAAAACACCATCATTTGGAGTAAAACTTCTTCCAACTTTTCCAAGCATATTGTAATCATTCAGATCATCACCTATTGCACCAACTTCATAAAACTTAAGAGATAATGATTCAACAAGCTCATTAAGTACTCTGTCTTTATCTTTTATGCCTTGAAAAATATGTTTAATTCCTAGTTCTTTTGCACGTTTTTCAACTATTTTAGAATTGCGTCCAGTAATGATAGCGACTTCATTTCCCATCTTTATCCATGTTGTTATGCCTAGACCATCTTTAACATTAAAGCTTTTACTTTCTATAGTATCGTTTGAGTAGATGAGCTTTCCATCACTCAGACAACCATCTACATCTAAAACAATAAGTTTTATCACAGAACATCTTTAGTGCTAGGTATACCAACTCTTGCGTTATGAGTAGTAGCTCGTCTAATTGCCACTGCAACAGATTTAAACGCAGCCTCAATAATGTGATGTTTATTTTTCCCACGAAGCTGGATAATATGTGCACTTATTCTTGAACTTAGTACAAAAGCTCGGAAAAACTCTTCCACTAGTTCTGTATCAAACTGCCCAACTTTCCCAGAAACATCTAGTTCGTAAACTAAAAAAGGTCTATTACTAAGGTCCAAGTCACAAGAAACACAAGTTTCATCCATTACAATGTTTGCACTACCAAAACGTTCCACTGCTTTTACTGGGTATATAGCCTGAGCAAAAAGAGAACCCAAAACTATTCCAACATCTTCAACACTATGATGATCATCAATGTGAGTATCACCTTTACACATAACTTCAAGGTCAATTAATGAGTGCTTAGAAAAGCTTTCAAGCATATGGTCTAAAAACCCTACACCTGTGTTTATTGTACTTTTACCACTACCGTTTAGGTCTAGTGAAATTGTTATATCTGTCTCTTTTGTTGTTCGTGTTTTAGTTATCATAAATTATCCTTCTCTTATTATAAATGCTTGGTTGAATACACTTGTAGATTTGTAATCTCTCGCTTCTTGTTCGCTTTTAAAACCTTTAAGTATTACCTTAAAAGAGCGACCACTTTCGTTTTCTATATCTTTTATGATTGTTTTATAGCCATTAGTATTATCATATTTTTCTTGTGTTTCTAATGCACCTTCTATCTTTGAAAAAGATGCTATTTGAAGCGCATAGTTTCCAAGGGACTTTTTCTGAGGTGACTTTTTCAATTGTTTTTTAGTAGGGATAGTTCTTTTTCCCTTAGACTCGAAACCGAGAACCTCTAGTTTTACTGGAGCCGTACCTTTACCTAACATATGTATCTTCTTTGCCGCTGTGTTAGATAAATCTATAATTCTTGTAGCAATAAATGGACCTCTGTCATTTATACGTACTACAGTTGTTAGATTATTTCTCAGATTTGTTACTTTAACTATAGTGTTCATTGGCAGTGTTTTATGTGCCGCTGTCATGTCGTACATATTATATGTTTCACCATTGGATGTCAGCTTTCCATGAAAGTCAGGTCCATACCAACTAGCATTTCCTTTTGACTCATCACCAACACTAACAACAGTAGGATAATACTTGATTCCTCTAATAGTGTAAGGCCTCATAGTTGGATGTGAATATTTCTTTTTATTCATATTTGGACTATAGTTACTTTTATTTTCAGTATACTTTTTTTGTTGAGAAAATTGATAATTTTTATAAGTTTTTGCCCCTCTAGTACTACATGCAGTAAAAGAAAGAATTAAGACGATAAGTCCTATAAAGTAAAGTCTATTCATAAATTTTTAACCTTCTTCCAATCCTAATCATAGAGCCCTTAATATGATTTTTATACTTGAGGTTTTCTATACTAACATGATACTTCTCAGAAATAGATCCCAATGAATCACCACTTCTAACTCTATAGTAAGTGGTTTGAGATTTAATTTTCTTGAACTTTCCTGTTTTTGAAACAGGGATAATGAGTTTTTGTTTTAAACTCAATCTATTGTTTCTCAATTTATTGAAATCTTTTATTACCTTGTATGAAACACCATACTTCTTGCCAATGTCAGATAAATTATCTCCAGACTTTACGATATGTAATCTATATATATTTTCAATAGGGGATTTATAATATTTCTGTTTAAAATCAGAGAGTTTAACATAAGGAATGTATATATCATAGTCTTTGGAGTACGGCGGGACAAAGTCATATTTTAAATGTCTGTTTAATTCTTTAAGTTGGGCATGAGGAATATTTATAAGTTGTGAAACTCTTTTTAAAGACTCTCCAGGAGGAACTTTTACAGTGGAAATAGAGTAAGCATCAGCTCTATTTAGTAAGTACTCATACTCACTAGAAAGCATGTGCTTCTCATCATTTCCAATGAGTGCAAGTGCTACAATTTTTCTAATGTAGTAACGACTTTCTCTAGGGATGTATTTCTTTTTAGATTCAAGTAAAATTTTTAAGTCGTCACTACCTGCTTTTTTAATTGCCTTTGAGAGTCTATTTCCACCACAGTTATATGCGATAGCTGCTAGATACCACTTTCCAAATCTTTTATGTAAAGCAGTTAAGTATTTTGCCGCTGCCTTTGTAGACTTTATAAGATCACGTCGTTCATCAACATAATTGTCAATTTTTAACTTAAAGCTTCTTCCTGTTCTCGGCATAAACTGCCAAAGTCCAGCTGCTCGTTTACTTGAGTATGCTCTCGTCTTAAAGTTTGACTCTGCCATTGCAAGGTATAAAAACTCTTTAGGAATATTGTACTGAGAAAGAGTGTTTTTAATAGAAGGAATAAATATATATGCTTTACTCATTGTTTCAAAAAAATGCTTGTTTTGATTAAAAGAGCTGTTTTCTGCTCTCATATCACTCATAATAGGATCATATAAAAATGATGGCTCGATATCAAAAGAGTTTAAAAGAGCCACTTCTTTGTTGTAGTTGGACTGATAAGTCAGGTTAGCGGACAGTAACAAAGGTAGAACAAAAATAATAATATATTTATACATGAGAAACTTTTTAATTTAATTTATTCTATTCTATCTAAAAGTTCATTAAATAACATATAAATAAGAAAAAGCTAAATGTAAAATCTATTAATATTATAAAATATTAAACAGTTTCTGGGCATTCCTGGTTGTCATTTGTTCGATTTCTTCCCGTGGAATTTGTAAAAGTTCTGACATTTTCTCTGCAACAAATGTTGTATAAAATGGCTCATTTCTCTCGCCTCTATGAGGTGTTGGGGTAAGGTATGGTCCATCTGTTTCAATGATAAGCTTCTGTTTGGGGATGAGAGGAAGTGCGTTTACAAGTTTTTTTGCATTTTTAAACGTTAAAACTCCCCCTATTCCGAAGTAAAAGCCATTGTTAGCTAAACTTAGGAGCTCATGGTCTGCGTTATAACAGTGCAGGACACCACCAAATTCAGAAGCACCATGCTTTAGCAGTAACTCTTTAGAGTCACTTGAGGCATCTCTCACGTGTACTATAAGAGGTTTTTTATACTTCTTTGCGAGTTCTATTTGTGCTACAAAAACTCTTTTTTGTTCATCTTTTTCTATTACTTTCTCTTCATCGCTACCTTCTAAGCGAAAGTAATCAAGACCACATTCTCCAATAGCTACACACTTGTCATGATGTACATACTTCTCAAACTCTAAGCTATCGAACTGCTCTTTATCATAAGGGTGTATACCCACTGAAAAGTAAACATCAGTATGCTCTTCTGCTATAGATATAGCACGAGCAAGAGTAGATGAGTCAGCACCAGGAATTATAAAGCACTCTACTCCGCCCTCTCTCGCTCGATTTAGGACTTCGTTCAAGTCTTCATCATAACGTGTGTCATCAAGGTGTATATGTGTGTCTATTATCATTTGTTTGCCTCTAAGAGTTCACAAGCGAAGCTTTTGGCTTCTTCTGAAATATTTTCACCACTTATTATTCTGGCTATTTCAGAGACTTTTTCATCAAAGCTCAACTCTTTTGTTTTTGAAATATTACCATCTTTATAGACTAAAAAGTGTTGGTCACCCATAGAAGTAAGCTGTGGTTGATGAGAAATGACAAATATTTGAAAATGCTTAGAAAGTTTGCGTAGTACTTTGGCAACAGACATAGACTCTTCACCACTGAGGTTGGCGTCTATCTCATCGAGCATTAAAACACCACCGTTTTTACTCATGAACTCTGACTTTAGAGCGAGTATGGCTAAACGCAGACGGTTAAACTCTCCGGTACTTATCTTAGCGAGTTGTGTGCCGTTTAGCTCTATGCTAAGCTCATCACAGCCATAAGACGTATACTCTTGGCGTTTGAGTGTGACAGTGGCGTTTCTAAGGTAGAGGCTAGTTAAGTAGGCGTTTAAAGCACCTTCAAACACACGAAGTTCTTTTTCTCTTAGGTCACTGAGTTGCGTTCCTAAACTTTCCACTAAAGTGTTTAGAATATTATATCTGTCTTCTAAGTCACTCTTTGCTATCTCTATGTTTTCATACTTCGCTAGTTCTTGTTTCTTTTGTTCTTTGTACTCTAGTGCCTCTTCTACACTTCCGTATCTGCGTTTAAGACCGCTTATCTCTTCCATGCGGTTAAGAACCTCCTCTATGTCCACTTCATCTAAGGCAGAAAACTTCTCAGTCGCCGAGTCGAAGTGTGAACGCAGTTCATTCATGGCATCATCAAAAAACGAGCTATCTACTCCAAGTGAGTCAAGTGCTGATGACGCATGGTGTTCGTGGTTAAAGATTTCCATTGCCGACTCTAGACTCTCTAGGACTTTGTCTTTACGTGAAAGTTCTTTTTTTACGACTTGTAGTTCCTCATCTTCGTTTATGCTAGGGTTTATGTCTTCTATCTTTTTTATCTCAAACGCGGCAAACTCTTTAAGTTCGACTATCTTTCTTTCTTCTTCTTCTATTGCAAGTAATTCTTGTCTCACGATGGAGAACTCAAGGAAGCTTTTTTTGTACTTTTCTTTTAAAGGAAGGATTTTTTTAGATTTTGAAGATATTCGGTCGTCTAGTATGGAAAGTAGGTTTTCATTTTCAAAGTCGCTAAAGTCTTTAAGGCTTAAATGACGAAGATAACCAGAAGCTACATTGCCTATGGCTTTTTTAGAAAGGCTTTGGTTATTTACAAAGTAACGAGACTTCTCTTTTTTGATGTGCTTAAAGACGTTGATGTCATGGTTCTCTATGCCCGTAGTATCTTCGTCTATGTCCCAAGTAACACTAGACTCACAAAGAGCAGCGTCACAAGGAGCACCACCCAAAGAAGAGAGTATAGACTCCATGAGTATAGACTTACCGCTACCACTAGGACCAGTAAACACAACTAAACCAGTGTTTAAGTTCAGTTCAGTCTCTTCAAAACTAAGGTAGTCTTTTAAGTAAAATCTCTCTATCATTTTTCGTTCCTTTTAAAAGTCTAATGGACTTATTAATTTTGCTTTATTCATTTCAGAAACTACGTGTGTGTAAATCATAGTTGTTTCAACGGATTTATGCCCTAATAATTCTTGTATGCTTCTTAGGTCTATTCCTACTTGAAGAAGATGAGTAGCATACGAATGTCTAAATATATGTGATGTTACTCTTTTATTTAAGTTGGCTTTTTGCGCAGCTATTTTTATGTTTCTTCCTAATGTTTGAGGGTGTATATGATGTCGTCGTTTTACATTACTTCTAGGGTCTTTTGATATATTATTCATCGGAAAGAGATATTGCCATTTAGTTTCAGATTTTGCTTTTGGATATTTTTTTTCATAAGCAAATGGCATATAAACAGTTCCAAAACCATCACTCATATCTTTTTGGTGCATTTCTTCTATTTTTTTCACTTGAACCTGCAGTTCATCTTTTAATTTCAAAGGTAATGGCACAGTTCTGTCTTTTAAAGACTTACTATCCCATACATATAATTTATCAAAACCAAAATCCATATCTTTAACCCTAATGTTAAGTACTTCATTCATTCTAAGTCCACAACCGTACATTAAAGTTACGACTAGCTTATATATACCTGTTAAATTTTGTAATACTTTTTGTACTTCTTCTGTTGTTAATACAACAGGTATATGTTTTCTTTCCTGTGCTCGCAGGGCTTGGATATTCCACTCACTCATGTCAATCCCCAATACTTCTTTATATAAAAACAGTATGGCATTAAATGCTTGATTTTGTGTTGTAGGTGCAACTTTCTTTTTTGTTGCTAAAGAAGTAAGAAACGCTTCAATCTCACTTTTTCCCATTTCAATTGGATGTTTTTTATTATGAAAAATAATATAGTGCTTTACCCAAAACACATAAGTTTTTTCGGTTGATATACTGTAATGTTTAAAACGAATTTTGTCACGAACTAAATCAAGTAATTTCTTTTTATGAGTCATAATCACATCTCCTTTTTAAGGAACAAAGTGTGTTTTTATTAAGATTATGGATAAATAAATGTACACTTTGTTCAAATATCGCTCTATAAAAGCCTAAAATCACATTTTATTTTTAAGAATAATAGCTATTTATTTAAAAAATACTCAAAAAAATGACAAAACGCAATAAAAGTGAGAATTAAGTAACATTTTCAGTGTTCATTTATTCTTTTCAGACAGATCTAAGTGTGCTATAATGTTCGTTGAATAAATAGTTGTATCCGAACAAATACATTTTAAAATAAGAGAGATTTATGTCAAATATAAAATTAATTTCAACTTCAGCATTAGCTAAAAAGATAGGCATTCCCAAAAATAAACTTGATGAGATGTTATTAGCTGTCAAATATATTTCAAAAGAAGAAAAAGGCTTTAGTTTAACTACACTTGGCATTGAAAAAAGTGGCTGTATGAAAAGTCATCCGAAATATGGAGACTTTATCGCATGGGATGAAAATATCGAGATACCAAATAAACTGATAAGCCAAGGTAAAGAATTTTATTCATCAACAAAAATCGCTGCAAAATATGATTTATCCGCAAGAAAAATCAATATGGTTTTATCGGAAATCGGCTTTATTGAAAAATATCTTAAAGGCTGGACAATCACTATTTTAGGAACAAAAAATGGTGGTATTCAAAAAGAAAATGCAAAAAATGGAATACCTTATGTTGAATGGAACGAATCTATTTTTATAAGTTCAGCATTTTCATCAATACTTAAAGAAGTAAAAGGTGAAGCTGGAGAAAGTACACAAATAGAAATTGCAAACACTAAGAGTTCAAATTTTAGAGAAAAATTTCCTGCTAAACATAGAGCGACTGATGGTCATATGGTTAGAAGCAAAGCTGAAATGCTTATTGACAACTGGCTATATATGGCAGAGATAGTTCATGCTTATGAAAGAAAACTCCCAATTGAAGAAGAAGTTTATTGTGATTTTTATATTCCTACGGGAAAAGTATATATTGAATTTTGGGGATTGGAAAATGACCCTAAATATGCTAAAAGAAAAGAAATTAAAAAAGAGATATACAAAAAATATGACTTTAAACTAATAGAACTTACTGATGAAGAGGTCTTTAACCTTGATGATATTCTTCCAAGATTATTATTAAAGTATGGAGTACAAACTTACTAGAAGACACAACAAAGCATAGTAGCCAATAAGTAGCCTAGCGGCGACTTATTGGCTATATTCGACCGTTGTATCCAAGTTGCCAACATATTTGGAAATTTGGATATGCCTATTTAAAACTAAGTAGGTAAATTTAAATAAACAATATACTTGGTTTAGTGCCAAATATGATTTTGAATTAGGATTAAAATAATGAATAGTGAAGTTATAGAAACAAATAAAAGATATATAAAAAAAAGTATTTATATCATAATAGCTTATGGTATATTTCATATGATTGTAGCACTTAGCTTTTTCAATGATAAAGATTTTTCAGGTGCTCCTGCCGGACAACTTGTTATTTGGGGATTAATTATAGTTTTTTCATATATAACTTATAGATATTTATCTATTATTTCTGGGGTAGTAGCTTTATTAGTATTATTACTTCAACTTCTTGCAATGATTGGAATTAATGCCAATACTGAGACTATTATAGATTTAATATTGATAGTTATATTAACAACAACTTTATATAGAATTTATAAACATAAAAAATATATTTTAAATAGCAATAATTAGTTAAGCATAGTATAAATATTGCATTTTATAAAAAATATTACAATATGCAATACTTTTCCTTTAAATCAAAAAATGATAATACAATTCAGTAAATTTAAATTAAAGGTAAATCATGAAAAAACAAATCATTATTACTGCTATTATTAGTAGTATAGCAATGGCACAAACAAATATAAATGTTGGAGGAGATAACTCTTTTAATAGTAACAGTGGTACTATTACTATTAGTCAGTCTGATTTAATTAAAAATGAGCAAATTGCTATTGATGAAGTACTGGGGAAAGAAATAAAAAAAGCAACATTGCTTATGAGTCTAGTGACTAAAGCAAAAAAAATAAATAAGATAAAGACTACAAAGCAAGATAAAAAAAGAAGATGCAAAGATGAAGCATCAGGTATGTTTGCAGTTTTTGGACATGAGGTTAACTTTGGATATAAAAAATGTGACGAATGGTTTTAGTATAAAAATAAGTAACCATTAAAAAGTAAAAGATACAACAAAACAGAGTAGCCAATAAGTAGCCTAGCGGCGACTTATTGGCTATCTTCGACCGTTAGGAAACAAAAAAACATACTAGGAGCATATATGCTTAAAATAATAATTTCAATATTTATTGTTACATCTTCGATTGCAGCACAAGAACCTATCTTTATTGGCAGTTTCAAAGGAGGTGTTAGGGATTATTATCCAGATATAAAAATTGGAAAACAATTTTATAGTTCTAATACATTTGGCTTTAGTAATTCAAAATACAAGGAAATTACAAATGCTGATGTTAAGATAATTAATGGCTTTTCAGTAATTGCAAAAGATAGTTGCCGAGGATATTATGCTTATGCTATCAGTAATATTTCGAGTTCATATGTACCATTTAAAAATAATTCAACTCTTGTTTATGTATCTGCAAATACAATTTGTATTAGTAAAATAAAATGACAACATTAATTGAGAAAAGCAGAGCAAGAGCAACCTTTGAATTAAATTTAACTAATAAAAAAGTTTATATGTCAGTAGATTGCACAAATTTTATGAATGAAAAAAGATTTGTAGTGGTAATTGAAACAAAAAGCTTTCTCAAACTATGGAAAAATGAACCAAGTCCATTATCAAGAAATTTAAATTTTGGTAATATTGAAAATTGGAAAAGAGATAGAAAATATCCAGATGCTGAAGATGGTTTTTCATTTGGAAGAAATAATCCAGTACCATTGGCAAATATAGTATGTTATATAAATGATGAAAATAACTTACCATATATCGCAATTAGCAATGGGGTTACCAGAACCATATGGTTACTTTCTCATAATGTAAAATATTTTCCAGTTGAATGTAGAAATAAAGATGAAGCAGAACTGCTTATAAAAGCAGCTGGCTATAAAGATACAGATATATCTACTGTTGAAAAACTTTTAGAATGTAGTAAAACTTCCTAACAAAACCTTGGAAGAAAAATAAGTTACCCAGCCGCGTTTATTAGGCTATAATTTTTAAAAGAAAAGAACTACTAAAAAGTTGAGAGATAAAAAGGGGAACTTATTTTTCAAGTCGCCCGTTATATCTAAGATTGGAATATCACTTCAATTTTAAATATGCCTGTTTATGAGAGTGAATTGGTAAATTAAAACTTAAGGTTGTTTATGAAAAAGATATTTTTAATTTTTATAGCATTACTAGCTGTAAATTTAAATGCAAGTCAATTTGGTTTAAAAATGGGAATGAGTTTAAAACAAATTGATAAAAATGCAAAAAAAGTGGGAAATGGTGTTTATTTTATTTCTGTTCCAAAACCACATAGTGCCTTTGATAAGTATGTAGCTAGAATATGCCCGAAAAAAGGTTTATATTATATTAAAGCAATTGGTAAAGATATATCGACAAACGGTTCTGGTTATTCGCTTCAAACAGCATTCGATAATATGGAAGCAAAACTAACTAAGGCTTATGGTAAACATAATAAAATTGATTTTCTTTCATCTGGAAGTCTTTGGGATAAATCCCATTATTGGATGATGGGATTACTAAAACAAGACAGATATTTAATTGCAAACTGGAATAAAAAAGAAGGTTCTAAATTAAAAGACAATTTATCTTCAGTAGGTTTAGGAGTAAGTGCCCTTAGCCAAGAAAAAGGTTACATATCTATAGATTATACTTACTCTAACTCTGAAGAATGTGAGAAAGAATTAGCTGCTATGGAAGATGATGCACTATAAAAGATATAACAAATCGTAGCAACAAAAATATGTTACCCAAGCCACGTTTAACTTTAAAAACTTTAGAAATTTAGATACCATTGTAAAATTTCAAAAAGTACAAAAAGAGGTAACATATTTTTGTACTCACCCGTTATGTCACATTATATAAACACTAATATAGATTACACTATAAAATAATACAAAACTTAGGAAGCCTCACAAATTTTATGGATGAAAATAAATATATATTACTTTTAAATGGAAAAGATAAAACA
>Ga0233442_1000295_pt1 | contig 54602 bp, 52 predicted proteins | sample SI_123_September_3_FD_182789 | JGI IMG/M metagenome (GOLD analysis project Ga0233442, IMG submission 182789) | Seawater microbial communities from Saanich Inlet, British Columbia, Canada - SI_123_September2016_150_MG | ecosystem: Environmental > Aquatic > Marine > Inlet | place: Canada: British... | reverse complement strand
AGCTTTAAAGGCTGTTGAATGGTTTCTACGTTTTCTTCTCATCTTCTGCTCCTGTCTCTAGGACACTAGTTTTACAGAAAGCACTTAAGTTTTATATATTATTGTCCGACTGATTGGGTCCACTTCTCTACTTCTTCCACCATAGTGGACATTTGAGTTTCAAATTTGCGCTGAGATTCTTCAGTTGAACGAGTGTTTTCCATCACCTTTTGAACTTCAACGGCAAGCTCACCTGGATCATCAGAGCCGGCCAGAATTTCCGCAAAACTATTTAAAGAACCCAGGTAGTCTGACAGGCCACCTTTTGAGTCATCATAGCCAGTTTTAATATCAATAATTATTTTATGTAGACCTTCACGAACAGATTCCAGCGCTTTATCATCCTGAGAAATATACTTTTCATATAAGTTCAACAAACTCATTTCCGTTGGTTCTCCAGGCTGTTCTAGAAGTTCATTCAGAGCATTTTTCAATGCTCCATTGGTTCCAGACACGAAGTCATAACCTATCTGGTAGTTCAGAGGAGAAGCTGGAAGTTTATGCCTGGAAAGAAAAGGAAGCACCAGGCGAAGATATTCTGATGCCTTCATATAGTCATCAGCGTAGGAATTACTCTGTGTCATTATTCTGTTATTTTAATAAAGCTAATAAATATCCTGCAATACTCGTTGCTTTACTTCAACATTACAACCCTAAAAAGCTTTATTATTAACCAGGTAGGTTGCAGATGTATCAAACGAAGAGGAAAAAGAGCCCAGTTTAGGCGCTGTGTAAGATGTTAAAAAAATGGAAACAAAATAAATTTCCCAATAACGGCAATGCAACACCTCCCTCTATTAGCTTAACTGTTCAGGCTAGAAATGCATTTGCTTACAAAGCTGAGAGTGATAGAGGTATTTAGATTAACATTGCGGAAGTGATTAAAGCCAGCTTCACGCAACAGTGGGACCAAGGTTCAGATGAATAGAAGTGGTCAACAGAGATACCTTTACAGGTACAGCCATACTAAAGATGTTTATTATAAAATGACCCTGGGTCAACTGGATAATTTTTATCAATAAAGGTTTCATAATCCGTAGATTATAATCCTACTTTGTCAAAGAAGCGTTCAGTCGAATGCAGTCTCTAAACTCTTAAATAGATCATAGAAGCCCATTCCTGACAGAGTATAGGCATCGTCGGATCTGAGGCGAAAGCAGGCGTTACTATAAACCATCAAACACTTGCTGGATAAACCAAAGATCTGAATCTATTTTCTCTAGATCTAACTTTTTAACAATCCTTTAACGGTGTCAGCTAAAACTTCCTGAGTGAGTGGTTTTTGTAAAAATGCTTGAATACCCAGCTCTTTTGCAGTTTCTTCATCGATAAGATTGCTATACCCGGTACAAAGAATAACTGGAATATCAGGCCTTATCTGCAGTATTTTTTTAGCCAGTTCAGAACCGGTCAACTCAGGCATTGTCTGGTCTGTTATAACCAGGTCAAAGTTGTCGGGGTTCTCATTAAAAACTTTTAAAGCTTTAACACTATCGAGCTGAATAGTAACTTTGTAGCCGAGATCTTCTAACATTTCCATACCTAATTCAGCTAACATTTCTTCATCATCAATCAATAATATTCGTTCATTGCCCGAATGTAAGTTCTTTATTTCTCTGATTTCAGGTTGTACAGTCTTCTCCTCAACTATGGGAAAATAAAGATGAAAAATTGAACCTTTACCCTGTTCACTCTCTACTGTAATAGCCCCCCCATAACTGGACATAATTCCAAATATTATTGACAGGCCCATACCAGTGCCTTTATTAACAGATTTTGTGGTGAAGTAAGGGTCAAATATTTTTTCAACATTCTCTTTAGTAATGCCACACCCTGTATCTGCCACTATAAGCTCAATAAATTCACCGGGGTAGACTTTTAAATTTTCAGCTTGTTCAACTGATTCAATGGAAATCTGCTTTATTGAAACAGAAAGTGTTCCCCCTTCAGTTTCCATCGCATGATAAGCATTGGTACAAAGATTTATTAAGATTTGATGAACCTGAGTTGGGTCAGCCATGATAACTGCCTGCAATGGCTTAATATCTTTAATGATACTGATAGTCGATGGAATTGAGGATCTGAGCATTTTCAACCCTTCTTTAATCGATGGTTCAATTTGCATAGGTATTCGTTCAACTTCAGATTGGCGACTAAACGCCAGAATCTGTTTTACCAATTCTTTTGCCCGATCTGCTGCAGTTAAGACTTTATTTATATTTTTCTGAAACTTACCTCCTGAAGGAGCCGTTTTTTCAGACATTTCCGTATAACCGATAATTAAACCTAGCAAGTTATTAAAATCATGTGCTATTCCTCCAGCCAAAGTACCGATAGCTTCCATTTTTTGTGCTTGAACGAGGCGTTTTTTAAGATTGCTTTGAGACTCTTCAGCTAACTTTTGATTATTTATATCAAAATGAGTACCAGCCATTCGAACCGGTTTATTTGATTCATCTCGTTCAACCACCATTCCACGAGCTTGTATCCATTTCCAGTTACCTGATTTAGTTTTTAATCTGAAATTAACATTGTAATCCTGATGAGCATCTTCTAAATGATGATTTAATGAGGCAAATATTTTGTCCCTGTCATCAGGATGAATAAGTTTTTGCCAGGTTAATAGGCTTGGTTCTAATTCTCCAGCTTTGTAACCAATCATTTCAAGCCAACGATCACTAAAAACAACATGACCTGTTTTGATATCCCAATCCCAAAAACCCAGGTCTGCACCCTTCATGGCGAGATTTAAACGCTCTTTGCTATCAAGTAACACCTCCTCGGCTTTTGCTTTTTCAGCAATATCACTAATAAGGTTCTCCCTCATTTTATTCATGGCATTGACCACAATATCAAGCTCATCTGAGGACTCACTTCCCTTCTGCTCTCTGGGTAATACTAGCGGTCCTTGTAAATTATCTAATTTAAGTGAAGCAGCATAACGAGCCATAGTCGCCAGATGCTTTCCAACCAACCAGAAAAACATATAAAAGATAAATGCAGAGACCAGAAAGGTTTTTATGGCATGTGTGAAAAGAATCATCAGCGTTTTATCAAGTAATCGCTTATACAGGCCTGTTAATGAAAAGGTTACCTGCATTTCACCTAATGAAATGATTTGCTCATCACCATAACTAAAGGTAAGAGGAAAGGTTTTTACGATGACATTTTCGTATTTAACCGTACCGACAACGGCAATGATGGAACCATCACTTTTAATCTGTACATGTTGCATATCATGTAGCTTATAAAGACCATCCAGCTGGATTTTTAACAGCTCCTGATCGGATACCCATAAACTATTGATAATGCTATTAAGATGGCTTGCTTCAACAGTAAGCATACTCTCATTTATAACATCAATGCCCTGATTATAATCCGAGACTATTTCTAATACCGTAAGAACCACGGTAATGGCTGCACTAAATAACAGTACATAAATAATGAATTTTCTTGCAATACTGCGTTGCAAGTTCTGGATTGCACCCACTTTGGATTTCCGCCTTACTTTAGTCCAGCATTTTCCAGTATTCGTTGATAAGAACCATCAGATTTCATTTTTCGAAGAACCTGAGTAATTTCGGGAATCAACGGCTCATGTTGAATATGAATATATAAAAACAGGTCACTAATAACAATTGGTGGAGAGAGAGGCATAATATCATCAACACCCAATTCTTTTAAAGTTGCAAGTCCGGTATCACGCCCGAAAACACCAACATCAGCTCGATCTTTTGCAAGCAGGGTAAATAGTAATTTATCATTCTTTACCACTGTCTTTTGTTTAGGATCAGGCAACTCACGTTCACAATTCCTCCAGCCATTAACACAGGCTACATGATAATCATTGAGGCTTTTCCAACCATTAACTTTGATCGAATTATCTTTTGAAAAGGCAACAATATAATTAACAGAAATAGCTTCAGGAATTCTAATTAAATTTGGGAACTTAGCTGTAATACCTTTAGTTCTGAGGAAATTACCATCTTCTATGCCTTTATTGGCATTCAGTAATGACCTTTTTGATGGCATAGAAATAATTTTCAATTTGATGCCCATCTGCTTTAACGCTTCCGTTAAAACATTATTCATGGCAATAGACCTGGGGTGTAACTGATTATCCGCTGTCGTAAATACCAGAGTCAGGTTTCTCGACTCTTGAGAATAGGCTGAGATACTCCATAGCAGAACGACTATAAGAACTAAAAATTTTTTAAACATTATCATGATGCCCTCTACACTCAAGTTAACAGAATAATACTCCTTCAATTTAGATTCTTTTGCTCCACTGTAATCACAAAATAGATTAACCCGTGGTAGATTGAGGAACAACGTAGAGCCCAATTCGTAATATTCACGCTAAATATTGCTTTTGGTAAATCCCCAAACAAAAAAACAGCCATTTGACAGAGAGGTTTATGTAAATCTTCACTAAAGATGAGACATTTTTTCTAAATGCACCACAAGTCAGATTAATGCTTTTTTAATACTTTAGTGTTGACGTATATCATATTATTAGCTTCTAGTGAGCATACATTTAACAACATTGAGTAACGAAATACAAAGGTGAAGATCAAAATATTTATCCCGATCTTTTTAGTATTCATTCTTTCATCATGTGGCGAAGGAAAAGACGGTGGTTCTAGCTCTTCAATAGAAAGTAGAAATACATATACTTTTGTGATGATTCATTTTGAAGCTGGGTATAAAGGAAGACAGGAACAGCGACTCCAATGCCCCAAAGTTATGAAAATACAACGGATAGTTTAATTTTTGCTGGCGGTAATCAATACTGTTCTTTTGAGCAATATGGTCAGCTTAGAAGTTTAAAACCATACAAAGTTATAAAAAATAATGGTGCACAAATTACCTATGTTACACACAGATAATTAACAGAGAAGATCACACTGAGCAGTTAAATTTTTATCTTGCTAGCTTAATCTCAACTTATTGATGGCTGGTTTGCATTTAAGTCGATTTTAGTCACGACCTAAAAGCTCCGAAGCATCCATTACTACCATAAATGCTTCTTGATCATGCTCTTTAATAATATCTCTAAGTGTTCGTAACTTGTTCAATTCAACAATAATAAAAATAATCGATTTTTCTTCTTTTGGATGTAACCCAGTTCCTTTAATAATTGAGCCACTGTCACCTAGTTTTTCAATTATTTTTTCAATTATTTTTTCACTTAAAACTTCGGCTTTATCCGATACTAAGTGCACAACTTTCTTTGATGGACTGCCACTTAATAAAGTATTAATAGCCTTGGCTGTAAAATAGATACTAATCATACTCCACATCGCTTTTTCTATATCGGCAAATACATAAATTGAGCTTAGAATGATTAAAAAATCTATAAATAGAATTACCTGAGCTGGTTTCCAGTGAGAGTTTGCTGCAACAACTTTTGCAACAATGCTTGTACCTCCCGCACTTGCGTTACCACGCATTATTAGGCCAACGCCTAAACCAATAATTGCCCCTCCAAAAACTGATGCCAGTAATATGTCATCTGTTAAGCCACCAACCTTAAGCGTTATAAGTAAAAAATCGATAAAGGCTGAAGATAAAACAATTGCAACAATAGATCGTACTGCAAACATTTTCCCCAAATATTTAATGCCGATAATTAATAGTGGAGCATTTACAGCCACCATTAAAATACCCACATTAATACCAGTAAGATGATGCAATAAAACAGCTAAACCTGGCCCTCCTCCTGTGGTTATATTGTTAGATATAAAAAAGAATACGACTCCAAGAGCCAGTATGGCAGAACCAGATACAACAAAAAGGTAGTTTTTAATCTCAGATTTAATATTCATATTTAGCTCGAAGTACCACAACCAGAACAACTACCATTTTTGTTGGTTATTTTAGTGTCGTTATTAATTAAATATTTAGCCAATAGATAGAATAAATTTACAGAACTTACTGGGCTAAAAAAATCGCTGCGTCCTCATCAGAATTACCAAAAAACTAATAATACGCTGGCAAGGATAATAGCTAAAAGATAAATATAAAGCGACGTTTCTCCCAGTGTTTTATGTATAACGCTTATAGTAATAGTGTTTACTGCAGGCCTTGCGGTTAGCAGTATAAATACAGTACCAGCAGAAAACCCTGCAACAATTAAAGATAAAACATTAATCATTGCAGCAAGGGCGGCTTTCACCACAAACTTGATATTAAAGGTTATTTACCTGAAAGCCTCTAATGGGTCTTGATGAGCCTGTTGCGGACACTTATAGCTATGACCAATATGTCCAGATTGAGACTAAGCGAGAATTTTAAAAAATTTGCTAATTTAACTCTAATCTGAAGCCCCCACTACCCACTGTCCGGTATGGAGAAACCAGAAAAAAGAAATATGAAACCAAAATGTAAGACAATTCAATAAAAACACTGTCCAATACACGGTTAATATAGTGAATATTCACATATTTTGTGTCTGCACACTCCTAATCTCGTTTTTTGTCGCTTAATCTCATTCTATTTGTCGTCCGACAAGCCGTCTATTGAACTTTACCCTACAAGTATGCTCTAATGTTTAGCACTCCAGTTGGTTGAGTGCCAACACTTTTTTACGAGGTATTTATGGGTAAACAACTTGTCGCTTCAATGAACAGTCTGCCAGCTATTTCTGGCACACCGTCCAGTCTTGAAGCCTATATCAGCGCAGCTCATGCAATTCCAATTCTTAGCTTTGAGCAAGAACAGGCTTATGCCCGTGAATTACAGGAAACCGGTGATATAAATGCAGCTCAACAGTTGGTACTTCCTCATTTAAGATTTGTTATTAAAGTTGCAAATAATTACTCTGGATACGGTCTTGCTATTGCTGATCTTATTCAGGAAGGCAATATTGGCCTGATGAAAGCGGTAAAACGTTTCGACCCGGATGTGGGTGTTCGCCTGGTATCTTTTGCTGTGCACTGGATAAAAGCAGAGATGCATGAATACATTCTGAAAAACTGGCGTATTGTTAAAATTGCAACAACAAAGGCTCAACGTAAACTTTTCTTTAAACTGCGTAGCCAGAAAAAACGTCTTGGATGGTTTAAACACGAAGAAGTTCTGGATGTAGCAGAAACTCTCGGGGTTACTCCTGAAAATGTGCTGGAAATGGAAAATCGTTTAAATAATCACGACATGCCTTTTGACATGAGTGCCGACGATGACGATGATAGTGCTTACCAGGCACCAGCATTTACACTGGCGAACGATAGCCCTTCTCCTGAGCTGTTACTTGAACACAAAGATAGCCAGCAGCAAACTCAGGAAACCCTGATGCATGCACTGAATGATCTGGATGACCGGAGCAGACAAATTGTCAGCAGACGCTGGTTGACCGACAACAAATCTACACTGCATGAACTGGCCGATGAATTTGGTGTTTCTGCCGAACGCATTCGTCAAATTGAAAAAAATGCTTTTAATAAAATCAAAACTCAATTTGTCGCCTAAACTGCTTTTGATTCAAGCATAATACATTTCCAAAACCCGGTAGTTTTCTTCTAAACTACCGGGGTTCTTCAGCCACTAAGAAATTTCCTTTTAAGTTTATTCCAATTAGAGCAGTTCACCTCAGCACAAATTAAAATATCATGAGGCTGGTTTTTCCTCGGAATATTATCACTACTGACTTCTGGCATTTTCTCTTTGCTGCTAGGGCTATCAAGAACACCGGCAGTTTCAAATTTCATCCCATGGATAGATTTTTTCCATACCGCTTGTTGTGCATGTTGATTTAGTCCTGCACATTAGTATGGTCTGGCGGTTACGGTGTGCAACGCAAAACAGCCGGTGCAGCTCAGGGACTCGATTCCCTTGCCCAGGTCGCAGGTATGGGATTGATGGGACTGGGTGGACTTGTAGCCATTATCAGTGGCGTTATCTTTCTGGTTATTATCATTCGATCCACCTTCACTAAATAGACCATTAAAAGCCTGTACAGGCGCTGAGTTTGACCTGTATCAATCCCTTCACTGGTAAAACTGCTAGTGTTAAATTAACAATAAAAATTGCTAAGGATTGATAACCATGTCGACGCATACCTGTACCCATTCTATAGCCTTTACTGGATCCGGTGGAAGCGGAGCAATTACTGTTGGTAATATGCTGCTTCAACAGGCTGCGAAAAACAGTCTCTACGGCATTATGCGACGCTCTGTCGGGCCTCAGATTCGAGGTGGTGAATCTGCCGCTATGTTAAGGTTTTCTGCTCACCCGGTATCCTGCCCCGATGATCGTTTTGATCTATTGATTGCATTTGACTGGCTCAATGCCGAGCGCTTTGCACTTGAAATACCGCTGGATAGTAACAGCCTGGTTATTTCAGATCCTGCAAACGGTGATGTGCCCGAAGTTATCACTCAAACTGGTGCGACAATCATAGACGTTCCATTAAAAGCCATGGCCAAAGAAATTAGTGGTGGTCGAGTTAACATGATAGGTGTTGGCCTACTTACCGCTTTAATGGATATGCCCGCCGACACCGCTGTCGACATCATCACCTCAACCTTTTCAAAAAAAGGCGAAGAAGCAGTGAAGTCTTCACTAGATTGCTTCCATGCCGGGTACAAATACCAACTACAGGCTAAGCTGTCCTGTCCTAAACTGATTGCATCCAACCCTGGAACCCGCTGGGACATAAGTGGCAATGAAGCAGCTGCTCTAGGCGCATTACAGGGCGGCGTACGTTTTGTGGCTGCTTACCCTATCACTCCCGCAACCGAAGTACTTGAATGGTTATCGCCCCGTTTAGAAAAAATCGGTGGTTCATTAATGCAGGCAGAAGATGAACTAGCTTCCATCAATATGGTTGTTGGTGCTTCTTTCGGTGGAGTCACTTCGATGACTGCAACATCCGGCCCCGGTTTAAGTCTCATGTCCGAAGGCATCGGGCTTGCTGTTGCCAGTGAAATTCCTCTGGTGGTGGTGAATGTAACTCGCGGTGGGCCTTCTACCGGAATTCCAACAAAATCAGAGCAAAGCGATTTAAACATTGCCCTTTATGGATTGCATGGTGATGCACCACATCTGGTACTAGCCCCTCAAAACATAACAGACTGTATCGCAACTACAAGGTGGGCCGTTCAACTGACTGAAGCACTTCAAACACCTGCCATCGTTTTAACCGATCAATTTCTGGGACAGTCACGGTGCATCACTCCGGTTCCAGAATCACCGGGTTTACCGACCAGTCGTGAGGTAGCAAAATCAGGCAATGATAAAGTCTATGAACGTTATGTAATTACCGAAAGCGGAATATCACCTATTGCCGTTCCAGGCACTGCAGGTTGCAGTTACACAGCCGATGGTCTCGAGCACAAAACATCGGGGCAACCTTCCAGTATTGCCACCGACCATCATGATCAACTGGATAAACGTCAGCGCAAATTAACTCAATTTGAGTTTGGCGACAACTGGGCCGATATTAAGGGTGAAGGGCAACTCGCGATAATTACCTGGGGGTCCAGTACGGCAGCTGTTCTAGAGGCCGCTCAAAGGCTGGAGCTAACAGGGTTATCTGTAAAAGTCATTTCAATACGATTACTAGCACCTGCACAAACTGATGCTCTGGAAGCGGAATTAATAAACATTGATCAGGCATTAATTGTAGAACAAAGTCATTCAGAACAGTTCTATCACTACCTGAGAGCACATTACACTTTACCTAAAGATGTGTCTGTTTACGCCGAGCCCGGTCCGCTTGCGATCACTCCGGGGGATATTACAAATGCAGTACAGCAGTTAAGAGGGCAAGCATCATGACTAATCTGGCTAAAGCGAAAACCTACAAGTCTGAAGTAAAACCAATATGGTGCCCCGGCTGCGGCGATTTTGCAGTTCTATCGGCTTTAACCAAAGCCTTTGCTTTTCTGGATCTTGCTCAACAGGACCTCGCCGTAATATCCGGTATCGGCTGTTCTTCCCGGTTACCAGCCTATTTGAGTAGTTACGGATTTCATGGCATTCATGGACGTGCTCTACCCATTGCTTCAGGGCTCAAGCTCGCCAGGCCCGAGCTTACCGTTATTGCTTCAGGTGGAGACGGCGATGGATTTTCTATTGGTGGCAATCACTTTCTACATGCCTGCCGACGAAATCTTGATATCACTTACATCGTGATGGACAACGAAGTGTATGGCATGACCAAGGGACAGGCTTCACCGACAACTCAACCCGACTGGGCATCGAGCAAACTCACTCCACATGGCACAGGAGTAAGGCCTTTTCAACCAGCAGCCATTGCCCTGGCATCTGGCGCTAGTTTTATAGCCCGTGGTTTTTCGGGTGATCCAAATGGCATGACCAAACTCATCATTGCGGCCATTCAACACCCAGGATTTTCCTTTATCCAGGTTCTTAGCCCATGCCCGACTTTTCGTCCTGAGCAAAAATTATGGAAACATCAGGTTGAGCCCTTCCCTCATGAACCCACTGATGACCCGGTAAAAGCTGCAACACATTTGTACACAGATGACGGCATGAGCAGTGGCCTGATTTTTCAAAGCAACTACCCTGTTTGGAGCCAACCCGATGTTGCTGAAGCATCAATCAAACAATTCGAAGAGGAGTTCATCGTATGATAAAACCTGAATCCATCGAAGATCTGGAAACATTTCTTGCGCTAGCCTATTTACTGGAAATTGAATCATCTGATCGTTACTCAGAATTGGCTGACAACATGAAGGTACATAATGATCCAGAAGTTGAAAAACTATTCAGAAAGTTATCCGAATACAGCGGTAAACATGCCTCAGAAATCATTGAGCACGCCGAAGGCATGGTATTACCCAATGTAGCAAGCTGGGATTTTGAATGGCAAAGTCCTGAAGGACCCGAAACCACAGCTTTCGATTTCATTGAATACCAGATAACGCCAGAAAGAGTACTGGAACTGGCCTTGCACAATGAAATACGCGGACATGAATTTTATGCCAATATAGCCAAAAAATCACCCTCGCCAGAGATTAGAAAACTGGCAGCAGAGTTTAGTGATGAAGAATCAGAGCATGTAAAATTGCTAGAGCAATGGATAGCCGAAATGGCACAAAATAAAGCAAGTACCAGAGACGACCTGGATCCACCAAACATGCCTGAATAGGTTAAAACAGGAAGCTCACGATGATTAAGGGTAAAACTTAATTACCATTTGTAGGGTGCGCCATGCGCACCATTTCCGTTAATGTTATAGAGATTGGTGCGCACGGCGCACCCTACGAGAAACTTCGAACATACCAGGTACATATTTCCAGTTAAATATAAGCACGAATAACTTCACGCAAATAATGATCTGAAATCAATAAAGCAAATAAAGCACTCAGGTAAAAGATCGAGTAACCAAAAGTTTTCATGGCATATTCATCGGCCTTACACTGATATAGTTTGACTGCATAATATAAAAACCCAAGCCCCAGTCCTAACGAACCGGCAAGATATAAATACCCACTCATTTGCGTTACAAACGGAAGCATCGAGATTCCCAGTAACATCAATGTATACAACACGATATGCAGCTTGGTAAATGCAATGCCATGAGTAACCGGTAACATAGGTACTCCTGCCTTTTTATATTCATCCCGACGTTTAATAGCCAGTGCCCAAAAGTGAGGCGGCGTCCAGATGAAGATAATAAGAAATAACAGTAATGCATCTACGGTCAGTTCATTAGTAACAGCAACCCAACCTAAAACAGGTGGAGCAGCACCCGCAGCACCACCCAGAACAATATTATGGGGAGTACTATGTTTTAGAAACATGGTATACACAACTGCATAACCCACCAGCGATATAAAGGTTAATATGGCAGTCATAGTATTAACAAAAGCAAACAGTATCACCATCGATAATACGCCCAGGCTAATGGCAAATATCAATGCTGATTTCGAACTGATATTGCCCTGAGGCAGAGGCCTGTTTTTGGTACGTGCCATAATGATATCGATGCGACGATCAACCCAGTGATTGATAGCGGCTCCAGAAGCTGCTCCCAGCCCAATACCAATCAAACCAAAGAACAGGATATCAATGCTCACCATGCCTGGAGTGGATAACAACATGCCAGCCAGGGCTGTGAATAAAATCAGGTAAACGACCTTGGGTTTACACAGTTGATAGTATTCACCAATGTGCGGAAGAAAATCAGTTTTTGCTTTAATTTTATTCATAATTTATATTTTAGCTTTAGCCAATTCTGGAGATAGAGAGTAATCTTTTTACATCCTTAAGAACTTTTTCCGGATCAGGTTCCTGCGTATATTCCATCATGTAATTACCAAAAGGATCAATTAACATGATTTTTTTGAAGATACTACCTGAACCTTGTTGAATTGTAGAGTAGAAATGCTGTTTGGTTTCCGTACTTACTGTAGCTATATCCATCCCCGGATAACTATCTTTTATCTTTTCGAGTTGTTCTTTATCAATATTTTGATTATCCAGAATCATTAAACGATTAATTCTAAAACGCTCCTGTGCCATGGCTTTTCTTATCTGGCGCATATAATAGATATTCTTTAAACAACCTTCACTACACTCATCATCCAGCACATAGATCATTAACCATTTCTTCTGATAGTCAGTAAAAGGCTTTTCACTACCATCAGATAAACGCAATTGTACGTCACGAATTTCTCTGGCAGGCTCTACCAGAGTGCCATAATTTGACATTTTTGTTTGAGGCAAATCATCTTTAAATTGATAATAAAGAGTACCTGCAAGATAAGGAAAAGCACTCAGCGCCAGCAAAATCCAGAGTGGTTTATAACTATTTTTTTTTACTTTTTCATTCATTACTAATCTTTCTTAAAGTTAAATTTTATAAATAATCCTAGTGTCACCAGTGCAAAAGCAGCCCAGTGAATGGCATAACCAATGTGCATACCTATTTTGGCTTTAAACTCAGGCCATTGTCTTTCTAGTGCTGGATTAACATTCGATGTCAGCTGTAACTCAACGGGATAAAAATCCAGACCACTTTGTTGCTTAAGACTTTCAAAGTCAAAATACACCCATAGATTTTCCAGTTCGGTATTGGGTTTATCATCCCCGGCAGTAACAACAGGTTTAGAGCGGGGATGTTTAATAAAACCCTCTATCTTTACCGGGTCACCTGTAACCTTGTAATCAGGTAATTCCAGCCTGTTTTTACTGCGTTTAATCCAGCCCATATTAACCAGTAACCAACGCTCATCTTCATCCAGGTTAAATGGGCAGTAAACATACATTCCCGGCTCCCCATCCATCACTACATTTTCTACAAAAAAACACTTTTCAGTGATAAATTGTCCAGTAGCTGAAGCTCGGTAAAACAAATGATCTAAAATATATTCATTTGATAACTGTTTAATGCTGAGTGGTATTTCTTTATTTGCAAATTCAATTTGTTCTACCGTTGCCTGCTTGTCATATACCCGATAAACCTGCCACAGAGACAATGCACTAAAAACCCCAAAAAAGAGCAGGAATAAAAACAGCATCAAAGGATTAAAAATATATCGAAACCCTAAAAACACTACAAATCAGCCCTTAATCGTTTAAAGCTTTTCATGATAAAATATCAGCCATCTTAATTATTAACAGTTCCAGTCATGTTCAAGACACTCATTATTATCAATCTCATTTTAATCATTATCAGTTTAATTAGCGGTGCTTTTTTCCTCGCTAAAGAGAAAGAAAATTCAAATCGAATTGTTACCTCACTGACTATTCGAGTCGGGTTATCTATCTGCCTGATCTGCTTGCTACTGATCGGTTACTTTACCGGTAACCTGCAACCGCATGGAATCTAAATCAGTCGAACGGCAAAGCAGCATTAACTCACCACGAAGGACACAAAGAGCACTTAGGTTTTATAGTTATACTTAAATACAGTTAGTTAAGTATTAAAACAAATAAAACTTCAAAATTAAGCTTTCACTTTCCACTTCCTAATCCTTCGTGATCTTCGTGTCCTTCGTGGTAAAAATAACTAAAAGACTAAAGACAAAAAAAAGCGCTTGAGAATCCAAGCGCTTTTTCAATACAAAGCGACTTCCTGTTTACAATAACTTACAACCAGTAAACAAAGAAATACAAACCTATCCAGACCACGTCAACAAAGTGCCAGTACCAGGCAACCGCTTCAAAAGCAAAGTGATTTTCTTCGGTAAAATGATTCTTCATCGAACGGATTGTAATTACAATTAACATGATGGTTCCGATGGTGACATGGAGACCATGAAAACCTGTCAGCATATAAAATGTCGATCCATAAATACCCGAAGATAATTTAAGATCCATCGCGGTATAAGCGTGATAATACTCATAAGCCTGAAAACCAAAGAAGATCAAACCCAGTGTTACAGTCATCATCAGACCAAGCACCAGCTGGTTTTTACTTTCTTTTTTCAATCCCCAGTGAGCCCAGGTCAGCGTTGCGCCTGAAGACAGCAGGATAATGGTATTCCATAGAGGAATGCCCCCGGCTCCCATTGTTTCTTTGGCAGGTGTATATGTCGTTCCACTAGCAAGATTAGCTTCACCAGGTAAGTTAACCAGTGGCCACACATCTTGAAAACCATCCCAGAGTAAATTGGACATGGGCTGATGCCCTTCTCCGCTTAAAGAAGGAATAGCAATTCCTCGAAAATAATAAAGACAGGCAAAAAATGTCAGGAAGAAAAAAACTTCAGAAGTAATAAACCAGAACATACCCTGCCGGAATGAAGTACTGACTTTGGAACCATAACTTCCCTGCAAATTTTCATCAATAACAGTACCGAACCAGCCAAAAAATATATAGGCGATCATTAATAAGCCTGCTATCAAAATCATTGAGCCAGCACTAACGTCATTGATCATCAATATAAAACCAAATAACAGTACGAATACTCCACTAGCGGAAATAATCGGCCAGCGACTTGGCTCAGGAATGAAATAAGTATCATTAGTTGTCATAATTTATCCTCTTTTGTATTCGCTATTTATAATTATTTTTTAAATTAAATTTTTGAACGATCAGTATTCATGAATGTATAAGATAAAGTGATCGTGCTGTATTTATCAGGCAATGCTCTATCCACTACAAACTGTAGATTCATATCCCTGCTTTCCCCGGGCTCGAGAGTTTGCGTTTCAAAACAGAAACATTCCGTTTTATTAAAAAACTCAGTTGCCTGCCAGGGAGTAATACCCGGAATAGCCTGAACCTTAATAGTTTTATCAGATAAATTTGTAGCCCGATAACTTATATTATGCATTTCGCCGGGATGCACCTTCAATTTACTTTTAGGCTTTTCAATCTTCCACGGCAGGCCAGCATTCAAAGTTGAATCAAATTCAACAGTGACCAGTCGATTCACATCAGTTTCAGTCAGTACCAGTTCCGCTTTGTTTGCGCCAGTGGCAATACCATTGATGCCAGCAACTGAACAAACCAGGTTATACAGAGGCACTAAAGCAAAACCAAAAGCAAACATGCCTATGCCTAAACCACCCAGCATTAAGGAAGTCTTTTTACCTTTGGATTGTGCTTGCTCTGAACTCATTTAGGAACAACTAGACCCGTATAATAAAACAGTGGTACCAGAATACCTGTTAATGCAATAGCACTAAGGATTCCAGCCACAATAAAGTTATTTCTTTTAAGCCTTTTATCAGCTTCGTTTATATTTTCATTCATCATAATTTATACCTGTTTTAAGGAAGAGCAGTTGTGTAAACCGCCCTTCCAAAACCACTATTTAATAGCAGGTGGTGTGTTAAAACTGTGGAACGGAGGTGGAGATGGTAATGTCCACTCCAGTCCAGTCGTACCAATTTGAGAACCTTCCCATGGATTAGCCGGTGCTTTCTCGCCACCTTTAACCGTTTTAATAATGATATATAAAAACAGTAAGTGAGAAAGTCCAAACAGCATTCCACCCACACTGGACAGGTAATTAAAATCTGCAAACTGAGGACTGTAATCCACTATTCGACGAGGCATTCCGGCAAGACCTGAAAAGTGCTGCGGGAAGAAGGTCAGGTTAAACGACAACGTAGTCCACCAGAAGAAAATCTTTCCTTGAGTTTCGTTGTACATGTTACCTGTCCATTTCGGCAGCCAGTAAAAAACCGCAGCATACAACCCAAATACAGAGCCAGGTATTAATGCGTAATGGAAGTGAGCAACCACAAAATAGGAGTCATGATATTGCAAATCAGCCGGCACTACTGCGAGCATAACGCCGGTTACACCTGCAAATGAGAACATCAATATAATAGCGATACCAAATAGCATTGGCGTTTCAAACGTCATCGCTCCACGCCACATAGTAAATATAAAACTCATCAACATCATGCCTACCGGAATCGATATCAATATGGTTCCTATCATGAAATAAGTCGTCGCATCGAGTGACATGCCAACCGTGTATTGATGATGAGCCCATACAACCATACCCAGAGCAGTCAAAGCCGCCATGAACCAGACTAATGGTTTATAAGCGAACAGAGGCTTACGAGAAAACGTAGGAATAATTAAACCAAGTACACCAATAGAGGGTAATAACAGCACGTAAACTTCTGGGTGACCAAAGAACCAGAACAGATGCTGGAACAATACAGGATCACCGCCACCAGCAGCATCAAAGAAAGAAGTACCAAAATGACGATCAAACAGCAGCATGGTTACGCCACCCGCCAGAACAGGCATGATCATGATTAATAATAAACCAGTGAACAACCATGACCAGACAAACAATGGGAGTTTGAACCAGGTCATTCCAGGTGCACGCATATTAACAATTGTAGTAACAATATTAATCGCAGCAAGAATAGATGAGATACCCAGAATATGAACGGTAAAAATCAGAAAATCCATACCCATGCCTGACTGAACCGACAGCGGAGGATAGAGTGTCCAACCGGTATTAACCATCGTACCTGTTCCAGGAAAGTAGGAAACCACCATGGACAGAATTAACATAGTTGCAGCCATCGGCAATAACCAGAAACTCAGGTTATTCAATCTCGGCAAAGCCATATCTGGTGCACCAATCATCATCGGAATCATCCAGTTAGCCATGCCTGCGCCTGCTGGCATAACCATTCCAAAAACCATAATCAATGCATGATTAGTCAACAGGTTATTGTAGGTATCAGGATCAACAATCTGAATACCCGGCATAAACAGTTCCATTCGAAGAACCATCGCACTGGCACCACCAAGAAATAACATCACCAACGCAAAAATCAGGTACATGGTACCGATATCTTTATGATTGGTGCTAAATAACCAGCGGCCTATGCCTGTTGGTTTATGATCGTGATGATCATCATGTGCAGTAGCTTCACTCATTATTACACTCTCCAGATTTTAATTTTTATCGAGCTGCTTTTATGTCAGCAGGTTGTGCGGAATCGCCAGTATTATTGCCCCACGCATTTCTTTCATAGGTAACAATCGCTGCCAGCTCAAGATCATTCAGTTGGTTGCCCCAGGCTGCCATGGCAGTTCCGGCTACACCTTTAACTACTGTATTTATGTGTTTAGACATTTCACCCATAGCCACCGGGCTTCCTTTCAGAGCAGGAAACACCCCGGGAATACCAGCACCTGTAGGCATATGGCATGCAGCACAGTTTGTGTTGTAGAGTTTTTCTCCACGCTCCATCAGCTCTGCCAGTTCCCAGGTTTTATCGGCAGATGCTTCTGCCGTAGCAGCAGCCATGGCTACTTTCTGACCATTCATCCACTCATCGTATTTTTCTGGGCTAACCGCTTCAACCACAATAGGCATATAAGCATGGCCAGTACCGCAGTTCTCTGCACACTGTCCGCGGTATACACCTTCTTTATCGATAACTGTCCAGGTTTCATTGATATAACCCGGTATGGAATCTTTCTTATACGAAATTGCAGGAACCCACCATGCATGTAAAACATCCGTAGCAGTATGCAAAAAACGTACGCGTTTGTTAGTTGGCAGTACAAGGCGGTTATCAACATCTCTGAGATACAGAACATCATCCGAAGGAATATCTTTATTCAGGTTACTGACAATTTTAATATCATCATCCATATACTCATAAGTCCACTTCCACTGCGAGCCTGTCACCTTAACGGTTACCTCAGCCGGGTCATGACTTTCAATATTTCTTAAAGTTTTAGTGGCCGAACCTGCAATACTAAAATCAATTCCAAGAACAATAGCCGGGACCAGTGCCCAGGACCAACGCCCAAACCAGGTATGATTGAATTCCATATCAGGCTTGTAGCCTTTAGATTTACGGAAATTAATCAGTGCATACACAATAATACCGGTCACTATAATCATGATTACAGTGGCTACCCAGGCAGTCAGCATATGTAAATCGTAAATTTCACGTGTAATGGTAGATGCTGGTTCAGGAAGGTTATATTCCCTCACTGCAAAAGCTGGTAATGAAAATAATGTTGAGGCTATCAACAACAATCTTCGATTGAAGATTTGTCTTAGCTGCGGCATTTAGAAATTCCCCCGGTTATCATTTATATAATTATTTTTCGTTTTCTTTTTAAGAGCTACGCCGCTTTCAAAATATCCGGCATAGCTTGCTTCAAAGCCTTTGCAAGCTCTTCTCTTTCCTGATTCGTCAAACAGGTACCAATTTCTACCTGCTCGCCATGTGATCTTATAAATAGCTGACTGGGATACCAGTCATCTGGATCAAGACTAAGAACAACCTGCACCCAATGTGGATTAAATTGCCAGCTTTCTCGGCCTTTCACACTTTCCTGTGTAATTAATATATTTTTTCTGGAAAGCTGCACAGTCTCTCTGTATCGACTAGCCCGTTCATATAGCCAGAAACCTGCTGCTAACAAGGCTACTTCCAGTATTGCAAAAGGTAATATTACCCAGGCACCTAGTAGTACAAATCTTATTGCAATCAGGAAAACAGCCAAACCAACAAAAATGACAAAAAGCGTCATACCCTTTGCAGTCATTGACCTGTTAGGCCTGATCAGAAAATCATATTGGTGTTCATTCGGATCTGCCTTTTCAAGAATCATAACAAGTCACCATCAAATGGATTTAACTGATATATCCTTACAACAAAAACCAATAAAGCCCCCTGAAAAGGCCGTGAGTTTAATCGTGCAATTGACTTAGATCAAGTCTTAATATTTTAAATTTTACTAAAAATTCTACTTTTTAAGCATTTAAACATGTAAAATTTCCGTATAAATTCATGTTTAGACTACTTTTTATTGTTTTTTACAGCTTAACAATACAAATATGAAAATTATGTGAAAATGATTATTAATACAAATGCAGGGGAAACTCTTTCAAGCTCAGAAGATGAGTTAAATTGTTGAAGTATTTCGAGTATTGAAGGTTTTTAAGACAGGTCTTTCTAACAGGGGTACAGGTTAAAACCAGGCGTGTCCGTAAACAATCTCGTAAGTTGCTGAATAGCGATTATCTTTAAATGCAATTTCTTCATACGCCTGTTGCAGACGTTTTAATTTTGCAGCCGTCATCAATCCCCGGTGCCGTCCTTTTTCAGCATTTGTTGCTCCTATGGATTTCAGGTCAGACAGTAAATCTTTAAAACTACGGTACTCCATAGTGATTTCCTCCATATCCATCACCGGTTGTGATAAGCCAGCTGCTAACATCATGTCACCGATATCATGCATATCCATAAATTGATGAACACGTGGCGATGGATCTACCTGCGCCCAGCTTTCACGTAATTCGTAGAGCGTATTGACACCAAAAGTTGTAAACATCAATAAACCGCCCTGACGACCAACTCGCTTAAATTCTTTAAACCCTTCAGCAAGATCATTACTCCATTGTAGGGCAAGACTTGAAAACAACAGATCCACGCAGTCATCTTTCAACGGCAGGTGCTCCATATCAGCATTGACCAGCCACTTTTTATCGAATAAACCAAATTTCTTTTTCGTCAATGCCAGCATGGCATCTGCCATATCAAGGGCAACAATCTGGGATTTTTTATATCGCTTACGCAAAGGCTTAATAGCAGAACCGGTTCCACAGCCTAAATCAATAATCAATTCGGGCTGACACTTGATATATTCGAGCCTCTCCAGTAAACGAGAGAGAACTTCCTCCTGCAAAACAGCAGAATCATCATATTGACCGGCGCAACGATTGAAAGATTTTTTAACGGCTGACTTATCAAGTCGAGGAGGGTTTAACAAATTCACGTATCAAGCCTGCAAAAAGATCGCTATTAGATAAAAATGGAGCATGCGCCGAGCGCGCAAGGCATTCTACACGAATTTCGGGATTTATCAGTGGTAATTGATCAGCCAATTCAGCGGGCACAAGGGTGTCTCTCTGACCAAGTATTTCCATAACTGGAACTTTAATCTCCTGTAACTCATTCCGGGCATCCAGCTGAAGTAATAAATCCAGTCCAAATTGCATGGCTTCAGGGTCTGGCACACCTCCTTTAATCAGTAATTCAGAAATTTGTCGAATCAGGGTTCTTGCCTGATCTACTCCATACATTTGCAGCCCGAGAAACCGACGAATGGTTAACCGCCAGTTTTCGATCAATGATGCTGAAAACTCCGCAAATACAGAAGCATCCACAGCTGTCTGCCAGTCAGGCCTCTGCACAAAACAGGGATTACAGGAAACCAGTATCAGTTTATTAAATTTTTCAGGATATCGATTAACCAGTCGCAACGCATACAAACCACCCAACGACCAGCCAACAAGCGTAGAGTCAGGAACTACTGCCGCTAGTGCATCCACCTGTTCATCAAAACTAGCCTGACCCGACCAGCCTGAACGACCATGACCCGGCAAATCGACACGGGTTATCCTAAAATCATTAGCAATTTTTTGAGCAAGAGGCTCGAACACAGCTGAATTCATACCCCAGCCATGAATTAATGTGAGCGGGTGACCTTCACCCTGTTGATAAGTCTTAATATCTTTATTCATTTATCTAATTGCTAAAATGCTATTTTACCTGATAAAGTGCAGCCAATTTCAATCAAGTAAACCTTAATCACTTGGAAAACCTGACTTTTTTAAATGCTGGCTTCATTCTCGCTGCTTACTTACTGGGCTCATTTTCCTCAGCAATCACCTTAAGCAAAATCATGGGCTTTGCCGACCCTCGCAGCGAAGGCTCAAACAACCCCGGTGCCACCAACGTAATGAGGATTGCTGGTAAAAAAGCTGCTGCATTAACACTCTTTGGTGACATGCTCAAAGGATTTATACCCGTGTTAATTGCCAGTTTTTTTCTTCAGCAAACTTTATTCATCGCTTTGACCGGTTTAGCAGCCTTTTTAGGGCATTGCTACCCCCTTTACTATCAGTTTAAAGGCGGAAAGGGTGTTGCAACGGCCATTGGTTTTATACTCGCTTTTAACTGGGTATCAGGTTTAATCGTGGTTACCATCTGGCTCATCATTGCCAAAGTATTCAAATTATCTTCTCTGGCAGCTCTTATTGCATTTACCTGCTTACCCTTTATTTATTATGCATTACAAAATGATATGAACATCAGTGTTTTACTGTTAATCGTCACCTTCGTAATGACCTATCGTCATAAAGAAAATATTCGTCGCATTATAAAAGGCGAAGAAGCGTAGACTGTACCGATCGCACTATTTTTTAATAATTTAACTGCCTTTTTGGTGCGCCTGGTGGCACCCTACGGATTAAACTAAACCGGGTAAATCTTCAAGAGACCACCTGGGCAAAACATCAGTCACATCAACATCATGCAAACCGGCAGCCATTCTAAGTCCTCCGGCATAGGCAATCATTGCTCCGTTATCAGTACAATATTCCAGCGCAGGAAAATAAACTCTCGCCCCGACTTTCTCAGTCATTAACTTTAATTGCTTGCGCAGACTTTGATTTGCCCCCACACCACCGGCTACCACCAGACGGGAATATCCTGTTTGTTTTAGCGCTCGCTTACATTTTATCTGCAATGTATCCACAACAGCCTGCTCAAATGCTAATGCAATTTCAGCACGATTTTGATCAGATAATGGAGAATATTTATGAATGGTATTGAGTGCAAAGGTTTTCAAACCGCTAAAACTAAAATCCAGTCCAGGCCTATCAACCATAGGCCTGGGGAATCTCAAGTCAGTGCTGGAAACAGTTGTAGCAAGTGACGCCAGCTCAGGCCCGCCAGGATAAGGTAAGCCCAGTAATTTAGCCGTTTTATCAAAGGCTTCACCCACTGCATCGTCAAGAGATTCACCCAAAATTTTGTACTGCCCCAGTGCCTGCACATCCACCAGCATGGTATGCCCACCGGAAACCAGTAAAGCAATGAAAGGAAACTCAGGTTTTTCATCCGATAACATGGGGGCCAGCAAATGCCCTTCCATGTGATGCACGCCGAGTACAGGCTTATCAAGCGCCCAGGCTAATGACCTGGCGATACAGGCCCCCACCATCAACGCACCCATCAAACCGGGGCCTCGGGTATAAACAATGCCATCCAGCTCATTAACGCCACCCACTTCCTCCAGAACATCCATGATCATCGGTGCAGCCTTGGCCACGTGATCACGTGAAGCCAGTTCCGGAACCACGCCACCATACTCCCGGTGACATTCAATCTGACTATATAATCGTTGATGCATCTCCCCGCTTTCAACATCCAGAATAGCAATTCCGGTTTCATCACAGGAACTTTCTAACCCTAATACTTTCATACTATTTCCAAAGACTTTCTGACGCCACTCTGACTACTTTTCTCTAAGCCGAGTTGTAGAAAAAATATGCAGTGTAACCTCAACCAATGGCACTTTCGACAGTGAAATAGCATCTCATCAGGATTAGCTAAGCAAATACCAGCAGTTTTATGCATATTTCGCCGTATATTAATTGATATTTCAAAATGTCTCCTTATAATTGTCCGGCTCGAAAAGCAGGTGATCAGATTACCTGTTTTCAATTAGATTTTTTATTGCTTAACAAACTCGGACATTTTTAATATGCCAACAGTAAAAGTAAAGGACAACGAACCTTTCGATTATGCGTTACGTCGTTTCAAGCGTGCCTGTGAAAAAGCAGGAACTTTAACTGAAACTCGTCGCAGACAGAATTATGAAAAACCTACCGCTGTACGTAAACGTAAAGCAGCAGCAGCTGTAAAACGTAACTTCAAACGCCTCTCTAAAGAGATTGGTAACAGAAAGCGTTACTACTAGGAAATTTCCATGCCAGCATGCGCTCTTAAGGAACAGCTTGTAGCCGAGATGAAACGCACCATGAAAAGTGGTGAAAAAGCTCGTCTGTTAGTTATTCGAACTATTCTAGCTGCTATCAAACAGATAGAAGTTGATGAGCGCATTGAATTAGATGATGTCAGAGTAAATGCTGTACTGGATAAAATGGCTAAACAACGCCGTGAATCCATTTCACAGTTTGAAAGTGCCAATCGCACTGACCTCACCGAAATAGAGCAGGCTGAACTGGCAATTATCAAAGAATACCTGCCCGAGGCTCTTTCTGATGAAGAGATTGGAAAATTAATTTCAGCAGCAATAGAATCTACCGGTGCCACTGAAATGAAGCAAATGGGTCAGGTAATGGGCATTCTAAGACCCCAGTTACAAGGACGTGCCGACATGGGTAAAGTCAGCCAACTCATTAAAAGCAGCCTGGGTGCAAACTAACTGCTATTAATAACGACAGGTCGGTAGCAAATGCATTCGTTTTTTTGACACTCAATCAAACGACCAAAATATAACAAGAGATTCTCATATCCCATGCAATTTCCAGCACTTAAAAACGACCGTTACCTAAAAGCTCTTCTAAAACAGGAAACAGACACAACTCCCGTCTGGATAATGCGCCAGGCCGGTCGATACCTGCCAGAATACAAGGAAACTCGAAAACAGGCAGGAAGCTTCCTGGATTTATGCATGAACCCAGAACTGGCCTGTGAAGTCACTTTACAGCCTTTACGCCGTTTTGATCTGGATGCAGCCATATTATTTTCAGATATCCTGACCATACCCGATGCCATGGATCTGGGACTTTATTTTAGCGAAGGCGAAGGCCCTAAATTTAAGCACCCTATCAGATCACAGGCTGACATCAACAAACTGTTTGTCCCTGACCCTAGCGAAAAACTTCGTTATGTAACCGATGCAGTAACCTTAATTCGTCAGGAACTTGGAGGACAGGTTCCTTTAATTGGTTTTAGCGGGAGCCCATGGACTCTGGCTACATACATGATAGAAGGTGGAAGCTCTAAAGATTACCATCACTCCAAAGGACTCATGTATGAAAACCCGAAAGCGCTTCACCAGATACTCGATGTTATTGCAAAATCGGTAGTCTCATATCTAAATGCTCAAATTGAAGCTGGTGCTCAATCAGTCATGATTTTTGATACCTGGGGTGGAGTACTTTCCCCCGAGGCTTACCAGGAATTTTCTCTACGCTACATGCAACAGATTGTTGATCAGTTGCACAGAGAATACGACGGGCAAACTATCCCGGTTACATTATTCACTAAAGGTGGCGGACAATGGATAGAACTTATTGCCGATACAGGCTGTAATGGTGTTGGTCTTGACTGGACACTATCGATTGATGAAGCCAGAAAACGTGTAGGCGATAAAGTTGCTTTACAGGGCAATCTCGACCCCAACGTTCTATATGCTGCACCAGAAACTATCCGTCAGCATGCCAAACAATTAATTGAAAAATTCGGTAACCATACTGGCCACGTTTTTAACCTGGGTCACGGTATTCACCAAACAGTTAACCCGGACAACCTTAAAGTTCTGGTCGATGCTGTACATGAGTTCGGGCGAGAAATACGTAAGGCATAGACAAGTCAGCAGTCGGCAGTCGGCAGTCGGCAGTCGGCAGTCGGCAGTCGGCAGTCGGCAGTCGGCAGTCGGCAGTCGGCAGCCGGCAAAATTTTCAATTATCATTATGACTGTCAAGTGTTTTTGACTTACGACTTACGACTTACGACTTAAAACTTAGAAAATATCTTCCTCGATAGCTTCTTGCTGCGTTGAACCGCCTTTTGAAGGATCATTGCCACCCGTATTAGCGTCTACCACTAATTTTTCTGCCGGCTCTGTACCCATCTTAAATATCTCAAAACGACTATTGGCCGAATGTTTAGTAGCTCGCTCACCAGTATCTGAATCAATTCGAACGGTGACTATTTCATCCGGTTGTTCTTCCAGATTTATCGGCAATCCAGCCAAAGCCTCACGCATATACTCTATCCACATCGGTAAAGCAGCGCGTCCACCCGTTTCACGACTACCAAGCGGTTTCTGATTATCAAACCCTACCCACGCCGTTGTTACCACCTGATCATTAAACCCGCTAAACCAGGCATCCTTTTGATCATTTGTCGTACCGGTTTTACCTGCAATATCCGTTCGACCCAGGGCTTTAGCTCTAACAGCCGTGCCGCGCCGCACTACTTCCCGAATAATTGAACGCATAATATAGGCATTTTGCGGGCTGATAACCCTCGGTGCATACTCAATAATATCTTCATCTTCAGCTTTAACATCCTTCTCAGTCGATTCTGTATCAGCCGATACAGTAGTATCCTGAGGCTCCTGCTCGACTGGCTCACAACCCTGACAAACAGTCAGCGGTTTATTTTCAAACAATATATCCCCCGATCTCGACTCAATACGGTTTATGTAATAAGGCTTAACCAGATAACCACCATTTGCAAAAACAGCATAAGAACGAACAATTTCTAACGGTGCAAAAGCACCACTACCGAGAGCAAGGGAAAGGTCATAAGGCATATCTTTTTTCGCAAATCCAAACCGTTGCGCATAACGCGTTGCATAACGCAGACCGATTGACTGTAAGATTCGAATAGACACCAGATTCCTGGATTTTACCAGCGCTTCACGTAGTCTCGTCGGTCCGTAAAAACGCCCTGAATAATTTTCAGGTCTCCAGGTTGCCTCAAGTGAATCGTCCTCAAAAACAACCGGCGCATCATTTATCATACTTGCGGCAGTAAAGCCTTTTTCCAGAGCCGCTGAATATATAAAGGGTTTAAAATTTGACCCTGGCTGACGTTTCGCCTGAACCGCACGATTAAATTTATTATGAAAATAATCAAAACCACCTACCAGAGCCAGCACCGCTCCTGAAGATGGGTCCAACGAAACAATAGCTCCTTCAACAGCAGGTACCGATGCAAGCCACCACTCTTCACCTCTATGCTCAACCCAAACAATGTCACCGGGTTTAACAACTTCAGCGGGGGTCTTTACCTCGGGTCCACGTCTGTTCTCATTAATATAGGGTCTGGCCCAGTCTATTCCTTTAACAAACGGCACTTCGATCAACTGGTAATCAGGCAGCATCACTTGAATCTTATCGTCCTCTACAGTTTTCACCACGCCCTGAATCAAATTTCCAATCTTATTAGTATCGACCAGACCTTCCTCAAAAGGGTCCTGTTTAATTTTAGTCATATCAATCTTGCCAGAAACTCCGCGATACCCATGCCTCCTGTCGTAATCAAGCAAAGCTGTTCTTAAAGCTTTGTTAGCGGTACTTTGCAACCTGTCATCGATGGTTGTATACACATTCAAACCCGAACCATAAACTTCCTTGCCATATTTTTGGAACACTTCAGCACGTACCATTTCAGTCACATAACGCGCATCTGCACTGACTTTAGACGTATGTAACTCAGCTGAAACTGGTTCTGCTCTAGCAATTTGATACTCTTCATCAGAAATATAACCAAGCTGCCCCATGCGACCAATAATATGGTCACGACGAATTAAAGCTCTTTCAGGGTTTATAATTGGATTGTAGCGAGAAGGTGCTTTAGGCAAACCGGCAATCATAGCCGCCTGAGCAATTGATAACTCATCCAGTGTTTTACCATAATAAACCTGCGCAGCTGCAACAATTCCATAAGATCTATTGCCCAGATAAATTTTATTTAAATACAGTTCCAGAATTTTCTGTTTATTTAAATCTTTTTCAATTTTAAGCGCTAACAGAATTTCATTCAGTTTTCGGCTATAGGTTTTTTCTGAACTGAGAAAAAAATTACGTGCTACCTGCATGGTGATCGTACTACCACCACGAGTTTTATGTCCGGTTTTAACCAGTTCATAAACTGCCGCCAGCAAAGCTAATGGATCCACACCGTGGTGATTCCAGAACTGATCATCCTCCGCAGCAAGAAATGCCAACTCAATTTTTTTCGGAATTTCCGTATACTTTACTGGTATTCGTCTATGCTCTCCATATTCAGCTAATAAAAATTCGTTTTTATCGTAGATCCTGAGAGGTACCTGAAATTCAGTATCTTGCAGGTTATCAATAACCGGTAATTCAGGCATTAGCACAAAGTAGATGTAAAATGCTGCGGCCAGAACCATTAAAAAGCCGCTAGCCAACAAAGTAGAAAAAATTTTTACTAGAATTTTCATGAAGTTAGAGTATATTTATAAAGAAATACATGAAAAGTATCGACAAGATGAAAATCTTGAACTAGACTTTGCAAATAGATTAAGAGTTATTTTACAATAAATAAACAAAATAGTTACTTACAACTGGATGTTAAAGTGGTTTATCATAAAAAAATGATCATTTTATTTCCTTGAACACAGTCACAACTGAGGGACTCCTGTGTTTTTAACACCTAAAAAACCAACACTCATCGGGTTAGACATTAGCTCGACATCAATTAAGATGCTAGAACTGTCTAAATCTGGTTCCAGCTATCGCATTGAAGGTATAGCTGTAGAACCGCTTCCTGCCAATTCGATGGTAGAAAAAAACATAGCCGAAATTGAAGCAGTAGGTGAAAGTGTAAAGCGTGCGCTACACAAGTCAAAAATAAAATCGAAACATTGCGCTATTGCTGTTGCCGGTTCTTCCGTCATCACCAAAAAAATCACCATGCCCGCTAATCTTAATGATGAAGAGATGGAAGGGCAGATTCAGTTGGAAGCTGATCAGTATATCCCATATCCACTTGAAGAAGTTAATCTTGATTTCCAGGTACTGGGTGAAACCGAAAGCAACCCGGATACTGTAGATGTCTTACTGGCTGCCTGTCGCAGTGAAAATGTTGACGACCGCATTGCAGCCGTAGAACTCGCCGGTTTGACTCCCAAAATTGTAGATATTGAAGCTTACACCATAGAAACAGTATTTCAGACCATGGCTCCACATCTACCCGATGAAGGCATGGACCAAACCGTGGCCATCGTCGATATCGGCGCCACCATGACCAGTTTAAGCATTATCCACAATCATCATTTAATTTATACTCGTGAACAAAATTTTGGCGGCAAACAACTGACTGAAGAAATTATGCGTCGGTATGGTTTATCTTATGAAGAAGCCGGACTGGCAAAACGTCAGGGTGGACTGCCCGATAACTACGAACCTGAAGTATTAGAGCCATTTAAGGAAACAACAGCCCAACAGGTCAGTCGTTTTTTACAGTTTTTTTATTCTGCCGGTGGAAGCATCAGCAATATTGACCACCTGATTTTAGGTGGCGGCACTGCGGCACTCGAAAATTTAGCTGAACTGACTGAATCTCATATTGGTGTACCGACAACAATAGCCAATCCTTTTCAGGACATGTCTACCACTAACAAGATAAATAAGGCTAATTTGCAGTCTGATGGACCATCATTTTTAATTGCTGCAGGACTGGCTATCAGGGGGACTGAATACCTATGACCCGCATCAACCTCTTACCCTGGCGCGAAGAATTACGACAGGAAAGACAAAAGCAGTTCATGACCCTACTGGTTTTGACGATCATACTTGCTGCTGCAATCGTTGGCCTGATTCACTTCCAGATGAACAGTAAAATCGACTATCAAAGTAGTCGTAACGATTATTTAAGCAAAGAAATATCCAAACTGGATAATGAAATTGCTGAAATTAGTGAACTGCAAAAAGTTCGTAAAAGCCTGGTCGAGAGAATGGATATCATTCAGGATTTGCAGGCAAGCCGTCCTTCAATTGTGCACCTATTTACCGAGATCGTCAGCACGGTTCCTAATGGAGTCTTTATAAAGTCGCTAGAACAGAATAATAATACTCTGAAATTAACTGGTGAAGCCGAATCTAATGCGCGAGTTTCAAGTTACATGCGTAATTTGAGTAATTCCGAATGGCTGGAAGAACCAAACCTTGAAATCATTGAAATTCTTGATAAAAAAGTTTCCAGAATTAGTACCTTTGTTCTTACCGTAAAACAGGCTAATGCAAGTAACAATGAGGAAGAAGAAGATACGTTAGGAGGCAAAAAATGAGTATTCAGGACGAACTAAATAATCTTGATTTCAATAATATTGGAAATGCCTCTGCTCCAATACGAATTGGCTTTCTCGCGATTACATTTGTCGCCATCATTGCTGCTGGAATCTACTTTGATACGCAAAACCAGTTAACTCAATTAGAAACCGTTGAAAGATCTGAATCTGAATTAAAAACAGAATTCACCATAAAAGCAGATAAAGCTGCAAAGCTTGAGCTCTACAAAGATCAGCTTGCTGAAATGAAAGCATCATTTCAAGCTATTTTAAGACAGCTTCCAGAAGGTACGGATGTCGAGTCATTACTGGTTGACGTTTCTCAAACGGGTCTCGCAAATGGTCTTGAAATCAAAAAATTCAAACCCAGCAGTGAAGAGAAAAAAGGATTCTACGCAGAACTACCCATCGCGCTTGAAGTTTCTGGTCATTATCACGATCTTGCTTCATTCATCAGTGGTGTAGCGGCTCTGCCACGCATAGTCACGATGCATAACTTGAAGCTAGAACTTCAACCAAAAAGCTCTAAGTCAACAAAACCGTCCAGCAAACTCAACATGTCAGCAACTGCGAAGACTTATCGTTACCTGAAGGAGGATGAGCAATAATGTTTCATCTAAACACTCCTTTGAATAAAAAATTGCTTATTTTATTGACCCTGGCCCTATCGGGCTGTAATCAAGGTCTTGGTGATCTAGAGCAGTTCGTTACGACGACCAAGGCTAAACCACCGGGCCGAGTAGAGCCTATCCCGGCTTTTATCCCCTATCAAAATTTTGAATACACAACCCAAAACTTACGAGACCCTTTTGAAGTTGTAGATTTCAGGCGTCCCGAACAACCCACAGCTGATGGCATTAGTGATACTGCTTCAGGACCCCGTCCAAATATAGATAGAGTTCGCGAGCCATTAGAAGACTTTCCGCTTGATACACTGAGATTTAAAGGCACTGTCACCAAAGGCGGCACTAAATGGGGATTGATATTTGCACCCGACAACACCATTCATCGCGTACTGGAAGGTAACTTTATGGGGCTGAACCATGGACGCATCATTGCCTTATCAGATGGATCAATAGATTTAACTGAGATCGTTCCGGATGGGCTGGGTAATTACATCGAACGTTCAGCAGCACTTGCGCTGATTGAATAGCGAGGGCCAAAAAAATGAAACTATGGCAAATAAATAATGTGGAATCCAAATCAATGAAAGCTAGTACAATATTTAAAATACTGTTTAGTCTTACAATCCTGTTCCAGCTGGGACAGGTACAGGCACGCGAACTGATAGGACTGGACTATTCGGTCATGTCAGGAAACGCTGTCCAACTAATATTTACCTTTGATGAAGATGCCATTGAGCCACGCTCTTTCACCATTGACCAGCCAGCCAGAATTTCTCTGGATTTTGCCGAGACCAGTAACAAGCTAAAACAACGTTCTGTTCGAGTAGGCATCGGAGCAGTACAAAGTATCATCTCTGCTTCATCCAAATCACGAACACGTGTTGTATTAAACCTGACAAGATCAACTGAATACACAACATCCGTCAATGGAAACCAGGTCATCGTCGTATTAGCAGGCTCGGATGCCATCGGTGACATAGCCACTATAAACAAAACTGAAGCTGTAGTAGAAAATGCCGTTGCCATGTCATCTTCTGCAGAAATTACCAGCACCTTATCCAAAGGTATAACCAATATCGATTTCAAACGCGGTAAAGCCGGTGAAGGTAGAGTAGTCATAGACTTAACAAGTGCCTCAATTTCTACCGATGTATGGCGCGAAAACGATATGGTTCAGGTTGAATTTATTGGAGCGCAGTTACCAGAAGCTCTGCAAAGACGCCTGGATGTTAGCGATTTTGCCACGCCAATTAGCTTCATCGACGCCATTCAGGACGGATCTTCAATAAAATTAAGCATCACCGCTAATGGTGAATATGAGCACCTGGCTTACCAGACCGATAAAACATATACCATTGAAGTTGCCAAAATTACTAAAGCAGAAGAAGAGAAACGACGTAAAAACAAGTTTGGATTTACTGGCGAAAGACTGTCATTAAATTTTCAGGATATTGAAGTTAGATCTGTTCTTCAGTTACTCGCAGATTTCACCGGCCTAAACCTGGTGGTTAGTGACTCCGTTCAAGGTAACCTGACATTACGCCTGAAGAATGTTCCCTGGGATCAGGCCATGGATATTATTCTGAAAACCAAAGGGCTGGCTCAACGTAAAGCCGGTAACGTTATTTTAGTGGCTCCCACTGATGAAATAGCGGCAAGAGAAAAGCTGGAACTGGAAGCTCGCAAACAGGTAGAAGAGCTAGAGCAGTTACGTACCGAATTCATTAAGGTCAACTACGCAAAGAGCGCCGATATTGCGGCTCTTCTAAAACTGGAAGACAACACTATTCTTTCACCTAGAGGCTCTGTCAGTGTAGACACAAGAACCAATACATTATTAATTAAAGATACAAATGCCAGTCTTACAAATGTCAGACAGTTACTGCAAGAACTTGACATTCCCGTCCGCCAGGTACTGATTGAATCTAGAGTAGTTATTGCAAGCGATGACTTTAGCAAAGAGCTGGGTGTACGTTTTGGTGTAAGCAATGATAGCTTTGGTGGAAATAGCTCTGGTAATGGTGCTACAACTGCAGGCTCTCTTGGCGGAGCAGCAGGCACAACAGGATTAATCAATGACACAGGAAATTTTGTATCTTCAGCTACTGATGGGTTGAATGTAAACATGCCGCTGCAAAATCCAGCAGGCTCAATAGCACTGGCCTTAACCAAACTGCCAATAGGCACATTACTGGAACTGGAATTATCAGCAGCACAAACTGAAGGTCGTGGTGAAGTAGTCTCTAGTCCGCGCATCATAACCGCTGATTCACACACGGCCAGAATTGAGTCAGGTGTGGAAATACCCTACCTGGAATTAAATAACGGAAGAGCTACTTTAAAATTCAGAAAAGCAGTACTATCACTAGAAACGACTCCTCAGATAACACCCGATGATCGCATCATCATGGATCTTCAGGTACACAAAGATTCTCGAGGTGAAGACGTAGCATTTGGTGAGGGTCTGTTTGCTCCTACCATTGACACTAGAGAAGTACAATCACAGGTATTAGTCGATGATGGACAAACCGTTGTATTAGGTGGAATTTACGAAACTACTCAATCCACCCAGGTTACCAGAGTTCCATTTTTCAGCGACTTACCTCTAATTGGAAACCTGTTTAAGTCTACCATCGCACGTGATGATCGCTCAGAATTATTAATCTTTGTTACTCCTAAAATTCTACAGGGTGCCAATTTAGATATTCGCTAGTGGAAATTATTAATTAAGTTTCCCGATTAATAACGGGAAACTTGTAAAACTCCAGCTGCATACTTAAAATCCGCTCCTGATTTATAACTTTATTATCAATGAGCGATCAAAACATCATTCTCATCGGCCCCATGGGCTCCGGTAAATCCACTATTGGCCAATTAATAGCCAGCCGGTTAAACCGTGATTTTTTCGACAGCGATTATTACATCGAAGAAAAAACCGGGGTCAACATTCCCACCATTTTTGATATTGAAGGCGAAGATGGCTTTCGAGCGCGTGAAACAAAAGCTCTGGAAGAGTTAACCAGCCAAAAAAAGCTGGTTATCGCCACTGGAGGTGGATCTGTAATGCGCCAGGAAAATCAACGCATAATGTCTGATGGCTTCATTATTTTTCTAGACACATCGGTTAATCAACAAATGGCACGCTTAAGGCATGATAAAAAACGCCCTTTGTTGCAAACTGATAACCCAAGAGAAAAGCTGGAAAAGTTATTTGCAGAACGCAAACCTATTTATATTGATCTGGCCGACCTGCGCATCAAAACAGATCGTAAGTTTGCTCGCAAAGTTGCTTCAGAAATTATCCCGCAGCTTCCCAGCAATCTGACCTAACCGGATCTACCTGCCATATGAAACCATTACATCAACTCAACGTCGAACTTGGTGACAGAAGTTACCCTATTTTCATTGGCGAACAACTTCTCGACAATCCTGCTCTTCTCACTGATTACATCAAGGGAAGCAGTGTGGTAATAGTTTCTAACACCACCGTAGCACCCTTATATCTCGACAAAGTTATCAGCTCGCTGGATACCATAGATACTCGCTATGACACCGTCATCTTAGAGGATGGTGAAGCCTACAAAACTCTGGATTCAGTCAATTCCATCATCGATACATTATTAAAAAAGCGACATGACAGGAATACCACCCTAATTGCTTTAGGCGGTGGTGTTGTGGGTGATATCACAGGTTTTGCTGCTGCAATTTATCAACGTGGCATTCATTTCATTCAAATCCCCACCACGCTACTTTCGCAGGTAGATTCTTCAGTGGGTGGTAAAACAGGCGTCAATCACCCCGCAGGGAAAAATATGATTGGTGCTTTTTATCAACCTCAGTGCGTTATTATTGATACCAGCACCCTGAGCACGCTGACCAAACGAGACCTAAGTGGCGGATTTGCAGAAGTCATCAAATACGGCCTCATTCATGACGAAAAATTCTTTGACTGGTTAGAACAAAATATAGATGAACTCATGCAACTGGACTATCAACTCATTAGCCAGGCCATACATGTTTCCTGTCAAACCAAGGCTGACATTGTTGCAATCGATGAAACAGAACAGGGAATCAGGGCTATTCTTAATCTTGGCCATACATTTGGTCATGCCATAGAAGCAACCATGGGATATGGAAACTGGTTACACGGCGAAGCTGTAGCTACAGGCATGGTAATGGCGGCAGATTTATCTGAACGTCATCAATGGATTAATCCAGAAGTTAAATTGAGAACTATAAATTTACTCAAAAAAGCTGGGTTACCCGTTCACTCCCCCGATGAAATGACCATTGAGAAATATATGCAAGCCATGTCTATTGATAAAAAAGTAGATCGCGGCATTATAAAGTTTGTATTATTAAAACAATTGGGGGAAGCAATTGTTACAGCTGATTACGACCCGAAACTTCTTGAGAAAACCTTACTGGAAAGCTGAGTCACTTGAACCAGAAACCTACAGTTAATCCACCCAAAGCCTGGCAAAAATTACTTTGCCAGGCTTTTATAGACACACCTATTGAAAACCAAAAAGCACGAGTTTGCAGCCTGTTTACAATTCGTCATTTTGTATACCAGTCTCTGCAAAACTCAGGCATTGAAAACCGTTCTCCTTTTTCTTTTCGAGAGCTGATTAAAATCAGTAGAAAATCAAAAGGCGAGCCTCAACAAATACGCAAACTTTGCATAAACTCTGTTCTCAACATGGACACACCCTCTTTCTGCCTATTATCAAGCAGCTTCTACTTTGCAATACTCACTCTAACATTAACTCTGGTCACTCTATTAACACCGATAACTGCAACTACTTTCAAGGCTCAACAAACATCCAGCTCAATATTAAAAATCCATACCTTGCCCTGGCATGACATAGAAAGTGACATCATATCTTTACCCCTTAGCAGCGACTATCTGTTAGCAGCTTCGGCTGATAAAACGACTCAAGATGAAAAGCAGCAGGGAACCATGAACGGAGCATCCTGGATACTGGACCAACAAGATTCTGCCTATAGCTTGCAGGTTTTATCCCTCTCGAATAAATCTAATTTGTTACAATTTTGTAAAAAACACGATATCTGTGGTGACTCCGCTTTTTACACAACTGTGACAAATGGCAAAACATTAATGCGATTAATCTACGGCACTTTCCCCAATCACAAACTGGCCAAGCTTGCAAAATCAAAATTACCTGCAGAATTACAAAAACTTTCTCCCTGGGCAAGATCTTTTAAACAGATTAAAAATGAACTGTAAAAAGTCATTAAAATTTAGCAGGTTCGGGTAAATGTCTGGAAGCATACCCAGACCCTTCATCGATGATCTGCTCAACCGGGTAGATATAGTTGAAATAATTGACGCTCGTGTCCCTTTAAAAAAGAAAGGCCGGGAGTACTGGGCCTGTTGCCCTTTCCACAACGAAAAATCTCCCTCTTTCTCGGTGAGCCAGAACAAACAGTTTTATCACTGTTTTGGCTGCCAGCAGCATGGAAATGCCATCAGCTTCCTGATGGAGTACGATCATATGGATTTCGTAGAATCTATAGAAACACTAGCGCAACACATTGGCGTTGAAATTCCTTATGAAAAAGGTCAATACTCACAGTCACACCAAAGCACTAAAAGTACACCCCAGTCAGAATCGCTCATGAACACACTTAAACAGTGCAGTGATTACTATCAAAACCAGTTAAAGCACAGCACTGAAGCCATCGACTACCTTAAGGAACGAGGAGTTAGCGGTCAGACTAGCAAAACCTATGGCATCGGATTCGCACCTGCAGGCTGGAACAACCTGAGCGGTGACAGCAATAATTTAATCGATTCTGGAATGTTAATTAAAAATGATTCAGGCAAGACCTATGATCGCTTTCGCCATCGGTTGATGTTTCCTATCCGCGATCGCCGAGGACGCACCATCGCATTTGGTGGCCGATTAATCGACCCTGAAGATAACCCCAAATATTTAAACTCACCCGAGTCCCCTGTTTTTCGTAAAGGCGAAGAAATTTATGGCCTGTTTGAATTAAAACAGGCCAACACACAAATAGATCAAATATTTGTTACCGAAGGCTATATGGATGTTGTAGCACTAGCAGAACATGGAATAAGCACAGCCGTTGCTACTCTTGGCACAGCAATTAATAAAAACCAGATAGAAAAATTATTCCGCTTATCAAAAAAGCTGGTATTTTGTTTTGATGCTGACCGGGCTGGTAGAAAAGCAGCCTGGCGTGCACTCGAAAACAGTCTTTCATTACTTAAAGAAGGTCGCATTGCACGCTTTCTTTTTTTACCTGAAGGACATGACCCCGATACTTTTATCAAACAGTTTGGCAATTCAGTTTTTCTGCAACATGTAGACAAGGCTTCTACCCTGAGCCAATTTCTATTTGCTGAACTATTATCACAGGGAGAGGTTCACAGCCCCGAAGGTCGAGCATTATTTCTGGACAAATTACGTCCCTATTTCACTCAGATACCATTACAAAGCCTGAAAGATCAAATATTAAGAGAAGTTGAAAAGCGACTATCTATCGAACTGGATGCCAGGCTTCTACAGGTCATTGGCGGCAACCAACCTCAGGCTACCGCTAAAACTATCATACCCGAACAACACTGGACCCCTGCCCGGCTGGCGATAAATCTATTACTACAAAAGCCATCTCTGGCACAATCCACCGGCAACCTGGAGGATCTTGCTGAAGCAGATATACCCGGTATCGAATTACTACTGCAAATACTGGATCAAATCCACGAGCAACCGGACATCAGCACTCAGAACCTGCTGGGACGTTTTGAGGGCCATGAGAGCGAAAGCCACCTGTACAAAATAGCCGCCATGACACCGGCCATGCTCAATGAAACAGACGATATAAAACCCATGTTTGAAGATGCTATCAAAAAGCTCCGACCAAAATATGCTGAAAGTCGTTTTCAAAAATTGCAGGAAAAACTCATGTCAGGACATAAACTGGATGAAAATGAACTGCACGAGTACAGACAAATACTGCGTAGAGATAAAAAATAGTTCATTAACTTGGAAAAGATCAGCAAAACCTTATATACTAACGAGTTCACTTTTCGTATTTTTCTTCGTTATTGAGACCTTATGGATAAAAACCAGAAATCCAGTTTGAAAGAACTGATCGCCAAAGGCAAAGAGCAAGGTTTTCTGACCTATGCTGAAGTCAACGACCACCTTCCAGATGGTATTGTTGAGCCAGAACAAATTGAAGATATTATCCGCATGATCAACGACATGGGCATCAAAGTCCATGAAAGTGCTCCCGCCGAAGATTCAGATGACATACTCAATGACAACGAAAGTGAACCCGATGAAGATGCCGTAGAAGAAGCAGCTGCTGCACTGGCCTCACTCGATAGCGAATTTGGCCGAACCACTGACCCTGTTCGCATGTATATGCGCGAAATGGGCACCGTTGAACTTCTAACACGAGAAGGCGAAATCAAGATTGCCCGTCGTATAGAAGGTGGTCTAAATCACGCCATGTCCGCGCTGGCAAGCTACCCTGACACCATGGCGTTAATTCTCGACCGTTTCCAACAGGTTCGCGATGAAGAAGCTAAACTAACCGATCTTATTTCAGGTTATATTGACCCCAATGAAGATCCCAATGCTATTCCAATGCCTCCTCAACCGAAAAATACGGAAGATGATGATGACGAGGATGAAGAAGAGCCTGATACAGGTCTAGACCCTGAAGAAGCAGAAGCACGCTTTAGCGAAATTGAACTCCATTTTGCAAAAGCACTGTTAGCGATTGAAGAAAATCAATGCGAAGACGCTGATAAACACATAGCGAAAACCGTCGAATTACTGATGGAAATAAAATTGATGCCGGCCTTTGTTGACGAACTTGCACGCAACCTGAAAAGTGTCATCAACCGCATACGCTCAAATGAACGTGCCATTCTCGATATTTGTGTCACACAGGCTAAAATGCCACGTAAAGATTTCATCAGTACATTTAAAAAGAATGAAACCAATAAGGAATGGATCACCGGACTCATTGAAGCAGATCATCCTTTTTCTGAAATGCTGGACATTATGAAAGATGAAATTTTTCGTCATCAAAAACGTCTAACCAGTATCGAGAAACAATCTCGCCTGAACATCAGCGATATCAAAGAAATTAATCGCAAAATGTCCATTGGTGAAGCCAAAGCAAGGCGCGCCAAAAAAGACATGATTGAAGCCAACCTGCGTCTGGTTATATCAATTGCAAAAAAATACACCAACCGCGGCTTACAATTTCTAGACCTTATTCAGGAAGGCAACATCGGCCTGATGAAAGCTGTCGACAAATTTGAATACCGTCGTGGTTACAAATTCTCTACCTACGCAACCTGGTGGATCAGACAGGCCATCACCCGCTCTATTGCGGATCAGGCCCGTACCATTCGTATTCCAGTACACATGATAGAGACCATCAACAAGCTAAACCGTATCTCCCGTCAGATGCTGCAAGAGCTAGGTCGTGAGCCACTGCCAGAAGAACTGGCAGAACGCATGGAAATGTCAGAAGACAAGGTAAGAAAAGTTCTCAAAATATCCAAAGAGCCTATCTCCATGGAAACCCCAATTGGTGATGACGAAGATTCACATCTGGGTGATTTCATCGAAGACACCAACGTCATGTTACCAGCAGACACCGCGACTAACGCAGGCCTGTCTGAGTCAACCAGAGAAATTCTGTCCAGCCTGACGCCACGTGAAGCAAAAGTATTAAGAATGCGCTTCGGTATTGACATGAATACAGACCACACTTTGGAAGAAGTAGGAAAGCAGTTCGACGTAACCCGTGAACGTATCAGACAGATAGAAGCCAAAGCCCTGCGGAAGCTTCGTCATCCAAGTCGTTCAGAGCAGTTACGATCTTTTATTGATGCTGATTAAACAGCAGGTCACCGTATAAAACTGCGGTGGCCTTAACACCAAAGACAAGAAAACTCACCGAATAAAACAAAACAACCTGAAACCTGAAGATTTGACAATATTAGATTGACGCAGATCTGGAATCAGATACAATTCCCAGCCCAAATACGGGCCTGTAGCTCAGCTGGTTAGAGCAGTGGACTCATAATCCATTGGTCGTAGGTTCAAGTCCTACCGGGCCCACCAATTAAATCAAAGACTTACAAGGATGTAAGACTTTATACACCCTCAGATAGTCCAAATTCAGTCCACCAAGCCGCAATTCTTTACAACATATACGGCTTATTAAATTTCTTTACTTACCTCTTCAAATATACCTAAAAGAGTCTTTTTTGCATCCATAGTGGACTATTTATGGACTATTTAGTTGGTCCACACTCAACTTATCCAGTTAATTCAATTAGTTACAAACTCAAACCAATGGATTAATATTCCTATTGCCGTTAATTGGCAAGCGTTGTACCATATTACCAATCAACTATTAAACAATACCCTACCCCAATATTGGAGGGAACATGGCAACGATAACCAAACAGAAAGGAAAGCTTAAAACCAGCTATAAAGTTCGCATAAGAAAGCCAAACAACCCCACTGTAACCAAAACTTTCAGCAGCAAAAGCCTCGCTGAGAAATGGGCCAGAAGAACAGAGCTTGAGCTTGAAGAAGGCACTTACTTTGAAAAACAGGAGGCTTCCAATCATACAATATCTGATTTGATAGATCGTTATCTAAAAGAAGAACTTCAAAATCTGGCTGAAACAGATTGGCATGCAAGAAGGTTACAACTTAATTGGTGGAAAAATGAAATAGGCAACCTCACCCTTAACAAAATTAATCCAGCCCTTTTAGTCGAATGTCGAAACAAACTAAAAACAGGCATAACATCTAGAAAAAAATTAAGAAGTGGGTCTACTGTAAATAGATACCTTGCAGCAATGAGTGCGGCATTTGGTATTGCTGCCACTGAGTGGCACTGGATCAAAGAAAACCCCTTCTCAAAAATTCGACGAGAAACTGAAAATGATGGTCGAATACGCTTTTTATCTAGCGATGAAAGAACTGATTTATTGCATGCATGTAAAGAATCAAAAAATCAATCTTTATATCTAATTACTCTACTAGCATTAAGTACAGGAATGCGGCAAGCTGAAATATTAACGCTAACCTGGGAACAGGTTAATTATGAACGTAACACCATTACTCTCTATAGAACCAAAAATGGAGAAATTCGCGTAGTACCGCTTGTCGGCCTTGCAAAGAAGGAATTGAAAGAGTATGGAAAAATAAGGGATTTAAAGAATACCTTTGTCTTTACTGGAAAACAAAATTCTAATACCAACTTCCCTCGCAAAGCCTGGATAGCAGCTGTTCAAAGAGCAGGCATAGATGACTTCAAGTTTCACGATACAAGGCATTCAGCAGCCTCTGAATTAGCCATGAATGGCGCAAGTCTTCATGAGATAGCCGCTGTGCTTGGGCATAAGACATTGGCTATGGTGCAGCGTTATGCTCACCTTTCAGAACAACATACAATTTCCGTTGTAGAGAGAATGAATCAAGCAGTTTTTGGTGACTCAAATGATTGAAAATACCGATATAAACCAGCCTCCCGATTATGAAGAATGGCTTATGTATGACACATGGAGATTACATTATGCTATTTATCTACTTCTAGGCATTGATCCGAAAGACAGGGCTAAAATCAACCAAGAAGATCAATATGAATTTGAAAGAATAATGAAATTTGCATTAAACTCAGAAGGACTTACTCTGAAATACGCTTTCCCGTCGCGTTATGAAGATATTGCACCTTACCAGCCAGAACTTGTTGTACATGGTGAGGTAAATCCAAGCGTATTTGTTGAGTGGGCCATTAAAAAAGGGTTTAAAGTTCATGAGCAACTTCAAAATAGATTCTCAGTTTTAGAATCCAATAAGACTAATACAAAATTAAATAAAGAAGTTAATGAATCTAAAATATCTGAACGAGTAAAGCTTATTTCAGACCTAGCTTCTATCTGGTTTGAAGACCCACTGAAAATACCTAGTGGTGGAAAAGCCAGTTTAAAAAAAACTCTCTGCTTAATATTGCCAAAACTTTTCACAGATTCTACTTTCGATAAGGCATGGCAGGTAGCTAAAAAACATAAAGGCATAGAAGTAGAAAATGTCGATCAATACAAACAGGCAAAATAATTAAATCACCTGACAAGTAATTGATTCAACATGTGAGATTTTATTTTTTAATAATATCTCACTATCCCACTAGTAGCCATCCCACTACCACCTAAATTTATGCTAGCCACAGCACTAGGCAATTCAGTCAAGTGTTTTGCATAAAGCAGCAATGCCTCTGCAATGTAACTATGCCACAAAATTATATTTAGGTGATTTATGACTAATAACTTTAAACCAGACCATCTAGGTCAAATTCATACTGTACAGACCTTATCTAACACTGAACCTGCTTTAAATAAAGGCGGAATTAGATGGACAATACATCAACATAAAGAAAAACTACTTGAGAGTGGAGCAATATTTTATACCGGAAGAAAACTTCTCATTGATCGTGATATTTTTATATCAGCCTTAAAAGAGGGGCTATAAAATGTTTGATAATTTGAAGAAAAAATCTAAATTGAGCATAAGTGAAGATACTTATGAAAAAGAAGTTGCCCCGTCAGCCGACAAGCAAAACGAGGACAGCTCTTATAGCTTACAGTCTAATATTAGCAGTAATTCATATCCAGAACCACCTGAGCACAATCAGTCCAGCGAAGCTCCTGATTTGAGCGATGAGAATACATTACAGAGTGATAACTCATTAAAGCTAATCCACATATCAGATATAATCAAACAACCCATCAAGACCAATTGGCTAATTGATGGGTGTTTAACAGAATCATCCCTGGCATTTATGTTCGGTAATCCAGCAAGCGGTAAATCTTTCATTGCTCTAGAGATGGCATTTTGCATAGCTCATGGTATCGATTGGCATGATCATCCTGTTAATCAAGGCACTGTTATTTACATTGCCGGTGAAGGTTATGCTGGGCTACAGAAGAGGATTCAAGGTCTGTGTCTAAAATACGGAATAGATCATCCTGAAAACTTCTTCATTTCTAACCAAGCAATTGACCTGAACAATACTGATAGCATGAATGAGCTTGCAGGTATTTTACCCAAAGAATGCAATATCGAACTTATAATAATCGATACGCTTAACCGTAATTGCTCTGCTGATGAAAACAGTGCAAAGGAGATGTCCAAAGTAATACATCACTGTGATATTTTGAAAAGCTCTACAGGAGCAAGCATTCTAGTAGTTCATCACTCTGGTCATTCAACTGACAATCGAGTGAGAGGGTCTAGCTCTATCAAAGGAGCTATTGATGTTGAGCTAATGGTTTCCAAGAAAGAGAGTGATATAACGCTGAAAAATACTAAGATGAAGGATTTCAACGAATTTGAACCATTATCTTTTGAAATTCAGTCTATAGATGTGGGAGAAACAGATGAAGGTGACTCTATTTCATCAGCGATTCTCCTGAGTAAGGCATTCGAGCCAGAAGCCCCAGATTGCTCCGATAAAGATATTGACCTACTTCATGGCCTGAGCAATTTAATGGCCTTAAACGGGCTTACAGTGGCAAATGATGACGAGTTTTTAAATGCTGCCAAACAACCTGTTAAACTGGATAATATTCATAAAAAAATATCCAGAAAGGACTGGTTTAATCACTGTAAGGATGACATTAAAGTTAACTCTAAATCTAACCCTGATGAAGCTAAACGAAAAAGCTTTGATCGCTCTGTTAAAAAGTTGCTAAATACTGACAGAATTGCTATCAATGATGACAAGTTTTTAATCATCCAAGAACCAACTGTATAGGAGGGGTGAATTCAAATCAGCTAGGATATTTTACGGACAGACAGGACACCCCCTTTAGGGGGTGTCCTTTGTCCGAAACAATATCCTGCTGATGATTTTGAAATTCAAAACGAAAAATAAAGCATTTAGCCGGCAGATCAAATAATTAAATTTAAGCTACCTTAACCATATAAAAATAAAATGGTCAGGGTAGTCAATAAGGATGCCTCATCAACCTTATGAATTACTAATAAAAAAGGAAATATTTTTAGGCGAGACACTTCTGGATGGATGATTTTAGGGTTCACTACTGATTGGAGCTCGTCTATCAGTTTTGAATTTACTTAAAAAAATTGGATGTTTTCTTACAACCAGAAATTTGTTTTTCACCAGCAGAACCCAAATTTGCTACGCAAATTTTGCTGGATGAAAAACAGAATTATGCTTGACTAAAAGCACAAATTTTTTCTCACAAATTCAAAACCTCTCTCCTCATCTCCAATAAGCAGCAATCCCTAAAATCACCCTAAGAGTTATCTTAGGGCAGGAAGGGAAAGCAGAACCATTCTCTCCCATCAATAAAGAAATACTTCATAAATCCAGGGGCGTGCCCGAAGGGTGCGACCCGGTAACATTTAAGATTTTGGAGTGTTTTCTTGTCTTGATTATAAAAACTCTTTTTAATCCGCCCCAGCTGCGAAGTTGCTGGGGCTATAACAAGCAGAGGAAAGGAAAATTTAACTTTTAACTATTAACCTATTTTTTCACCATCTAGCCAGAATAATACTTACCCGCATACTATCGTATTTAAAAGCACCAAAGCTATGCTGGTGATACAAGTACTCTGGCACTTATAGACAAGTATCCACTGGCTTCAGCTAGATTTGAATGGATAAATTATCGTATGAATCAGCAGTGATAAATACTTCCATATACAGAAGTATTAACAAGTCCCTGAACCATAGGCTAATGGGTCAAAAGCTGCATAAATAAATTATAGATACATAAGATGTAACTACAATGTTAAGTACAGCAATTTGTTTTGCTCTATCTAAATGTATCCCCAGTTAATGCATTCAGATAAATCCGATTGTTTTTAGTCATTCCCCCACAATATGTAAAATATATTGGTTTTGGTTTGTGAATAGACGATCTCCACCAACCACCCATCTCGATGAAGTCACTCATGCTACAACTTCCTGATTTTAGGAGATTTTCAGAAGCTGATACAAAGACAGATTGATATTTCGCAAAATCATCTGATGATTTAATTACATCTCCAACCTTAGAGGTTACCTTTACTTTTTCTACAGCAGGTTGAGTAGTGGATAAATATTTTGCATAAACCCATCTAGCCACTTTACCTTCCACACCTTCACTGGACCCATCATAAAATTTTGAAATTCTAGCCCAATTTCCTTTGATCTCAAAAATTTCAATTTTTTGTCGTTTATAAAGAGTATTTGTAACTGCTCCATTTTTATTTGGTGCTAAACGCACATTCAGCTTATCAGAAATGACAAAATAAAAGCCTGGTTTTATATTTATCTTATCATGCCTAGTAGATACTCTAGTTTTAGAGCCATTTCCATTTTTAACTTTTTTAGATTTTACTTTAATTGGTTCTGGTACTACCTGAGTTATTATTAATTCATTTACCCCGGCATCAATGTATTCTTCTAACGATTTATGGTCTGGATTATGATGTTGTAATTTTCCGGTTACATTATCCATCCTATCTTCCAGTCGCTCAATCTGAGCCTCAAGTTTTTTAATTGCCTTTTTGGTTCTATTCTCTAGTTTACTATTTAGATAATATGAATCTTTTCCAGAAAACCGTTTGTAAATGTATGCTTTTCCATTAATAGTAAGATCATGCACAGTGCCGAGCTTAGCCTCACATAATACATTATCCCATCTTATTATATTTGCTAACAGAAAGTTGCTTTCATAGGTTGCCGATGATTTACTCAGAGTGATACCCGAATACTTTTTTGAGCTATTTATGCAGGCACGAATATCCCCAGATTTACTAGCAAAAACATGTGTTGTATTTAACGAGAAAAACAGTACTGCAATTACGATTACATATTTAATCAATTTGTTCACCACTTTAAGAATTATTTCTGGAAACTAGATTTCTATATAAGAGAAATATTCAATAGTTTTATAGCCAAGAAAATAATTTTTTAATTTAATTCACAATCCTCATCTTTTCGATACAACATTCCAGATGCTAATGGATCAGAAGCGAAAACATTTATTATTAGAGACCTAGGGAGTAAAGGTAAAATCTATTGAGAATTATGATTCATAATTCTTCTATTTCCTTTAAAGATTTACCATTGATATTCTTCCATGCAGTCAAGCCATTTGATGCACCACCTTTAATAACTGCTGCTGCTGTACTAGGGCTACAGAAGTGGACCCAATCAGTCAGACAATAATATTTAAAATTTAAGTGTCTTCTGTAAAACTAGTGTCTTAGAGACAGGAGCAGAAGATGAGAAGAAAACGTAGAAACCATTCAACCGCCTTTAAAGCGAAAGTAGCGGTTGCAGCCCTTAAAGGTGATCGTACCCAGGCTGAGTTAGCTGAGGATTTTGATGTTCATCCAAATCAGATCATGGACTGGAGAAAGCAATTGCTTGAAAATGCAGATCAGGTTTTTGGACGATCTGAAAAACAGGCAGAAGAATCTGAGTTCAAGATTAAAGAGCTACATGCCAAGATAGGCCAGTTAACCATGGAACGAGATTTTTTAGAAGAAGGGCTGGAAAGGATTCACGGTCCGAAAAGAAAAGGATGATTAATCGTCAGAGTAAATTGCCGGTGACCAGTCAGTGCAAGCTAATATCATTGAACAGATCGACAGTGTATTATCAGCCAAAAGGTGTGTCGGATGATGACCTGAAAATCATGAGACGTATTGATGAAATGCATCTTAAGCGGCCTTTTTATGGAAGCCGCCGCATGCGGGATTGGTTGGTTGCTGAAAACCATGATATTAATCGAAAGCGAGTGCAGCGGTTAATGAGGCTGATGGGCATAATGGCGTTATATCCAAAGAAAGGAACCAGTCACCCAGGTAAAGGGCATAAGATATATCCCTATTTGTTAAAAGGGCTGGCTATAGATCGCCCGAATAAGGTTTTCTGTACTGACGTTACCTATATTCCGATGGCCAAAGGTTTTGTCTATTTAGTGGCCATTATGGACTGGCATAGCCGTAAGATACTGTCCTGGCGTTTATCCAATACCATGGCTACTGATTTTTGCATTGATGCCCTGGAAGAAGCCATTAAGCGTTATGGAGCCCCGGAGATATTTAATACCGATCAGGGTTCTCAATTTACCAGTGAGGCATTTACCGACGTATTAAAAGCATCAGGCATAAAAATTAGTATGGACGGTAAAGGTCGATGGGTTGATAATGTGATGATTGAGCGATTCTGGCGCAGCCTGAAACATGAAGAGGTTTACTTGAAAGCCTATGAGTCAGTCAATGATGCTCGGGAGAACATTAAGGAATATATTGATTTTTATAATGCAGAACGAAAGCATCAAACTTTAGAGAAAACACCTGATCAGGCTTACTTTGGAAGCATAGCATTGCAGGAAGTAGCATGATTTTTTTAACCACAGAATACACTTAAGGGTCTGTCCGATTTTTGGGGTCCATTTCTCTACCAAACTCAACATCCTTAGTGAATACTAGATGATTCTTTTCTGCCTTCAGAACCCCTTTATCCACAAACTGCTCCCGTTTCTTTTTTATACGCTTAGCTGATGGTCTACTCTCTAAAACAGCATGTGACCCTGAATAGACTGTAAAACCACTAGATGTTCTTCTTCCTTTGGCAGTGAGCCCTTTTATTTTGCAGAAAAGAATATCTTCTTCTTTTGCAGGAGCTTCAACTGATTTATTAAAATCAGTTATTCCTAGTACAGGTAATAATTGAAGAGTTTTTTGTAAAAATATATCCATCTCTGCTGCATCTGATTCAGGTAATTTTGCACCACTACTAGCGGCATTAATTACCAGTGAGGATGAACTTTCAAGTGCTATGGATATTAGTTTCCCCTCAATGTATCGTATGTGTGACTTAGTTAAATTTTCATCTTTTGATACGAATACTGTCGCAGAATTCCAGAAGTCTTTTCCTGAATGACTTTTTAACCTAATTGCAACATTCTCTGCTTCACCAATGTATATAGCTTTATCTCCCGACTCAGAATCCACCCCTGTTAAAAAATAAAATCCTGGGCTTGATAGTTCATCTCTCTTTAGTAGTGAAGACAATTCATTTCTTGGTGCAGCAATAGCTTTACCTGACCAATTTGAAAGCTCTGCTGTACGAAGCCCATTTGGACTACCATGAACAAGGAATAGTTTTATTGTTGCTGCTTCCAAATTTATCTCCTTTTATTTAATGCTAAAACCAATGAACATTGATTATCATTTAAATCTAATTCGTCTACGTGCTAACCCTAACCCAAATAAACCAGTGAACATTAGGAGAAGGATTGATGGCTCTGGTACAGATCGAATTTCAGGAGCTATTTCAGATATCGAAACCAAAGTAGCTTCCCCATAATAGCGATCCCATTTGAAACTCTCTTTACAATCAGAACCTCCATAGCATGAATTACTGTAATAATTATACTTTTGATTACTTAAGTCATTCCATTCTGCATCAAATGTTTCTCCAATTTCAGAGGATAAAATATCATTATCACCACCTCTAATTATAAATAACCCATCAACGACCAATCTATCCCCAATTCTACCTAAACCATCACTAAAATAATGCCAATCTTCAGGATACTCTGTTTGGGAAAGATCTATATTTGAATCATATATCTCAGCATACATATAATCTGTGTTGCTATCATCGCTTGAAAGATACTGATAATTATCAAAAGGACTATTTACAGATGCCTGCATAGATGAATCAATTAAAACACTAATAAAGTAACTAATATTAAGAGTGTTACTTATGTAGTCTTCTGTATGCCAAGCATGCATATCTTCTGATGACCAACCCCAGAACTCATTATCTCCATGAGAGGTATAATCAACATTAAATGTAACATACAGTGGTGTAGCATTAACAAACGAACTAAAGAGAAATACTGAAGCCCCTAAAAATACCTTTAATTTTTCCATACCCTTTCCATTTATTTTTTATTCCATATCTTAAAGCAATCTACCTGCCAAAACTGATATACCCATAGAGAACAAAGGGTAATATATCCAAGAAAATTATGCATCGTGAAAGTGTAAAGAAACCTTTACACCATACTGATCGGGTTGTTAAATTTTCTTTACAACCAGCCAGTAACATAGGTTAATCAAATCAAGCTAAAATAGCCTTCTGGTATAGCAACTTTTTCAGTAGCATACAGGTCTATTGTGATTTCTTTAGCGCTTCAATTCACGGAATAAGATACACCAGATCAGATTAACTGAAACTTCCTATTTAACCTTTTATATCTAATAAATATGAAAATTTCTCAGGAATACCTCATGTACTTACGGAAGCAATATATAGTGCCAAAGTCTACACATAGCCAGATACCCCCCCCGGGATCATCACATAAAGATGTTATCTCTATTTCAAGCAATAAAAATACATGCTTCTCCTGAGGCTGTCAGGGGCTATTTCAGCCATCCTTTACAAGCATCCATCAATGCCATTACTTGCCGCCTAAACAGGTCCCTACACGCTCAAATTAGCCGTATTTGTCGATCATTTGGATTAGCTTACTCAACTGTATCAATACCTTGGATATCGATGGTACGGGGGTTGAATTTCATAACCTTGAGAGCCCTAAATGACTACCCTATATGCCAATCCATACTGTAGTGACTACAGTGGTTTTTACTTTGACACCATTGACCAGTTTAACCAGAAAATGTCTCAGACAGCTTTTGAGGAAACTGAGATAGATTTTATCGATGGAGACAACCCAAAGCTATTCAACGCTTCAAATATCCACCAGGGAAATTTGAATATCTGGTTTGAAGAATTAGACCAATTTTCTGATGAAGATGATGAGGCTCTATCTATTATGTTCCTAGTGGATTTCATGGATCTAGATGAAGCTATCCAGCGACATAATGAAGTGATTCTTTACAAAGGTTCCATAGAAGATTATGTCACTGAGTTAATCGAGGAAATCTATCCAGTAGATCAACTTCCTGAAATTATCAGGTATCACATTGATTATTCTGGCATAGCCCGTGATATGGAACTGAACAGTGAGGTCACTGAAATCTCACGAGATATTTGGGTACAGAACACCCTGGACTTTTAACCAACTATGCACCTGCTTATTTACATCATGAACATGGTGCATTCTTCTTTTATTCAGATTAAAAAGGATCAAACTAATGACTACATCTAAAACTAATACCGATAACTTGAAAGAAAAATATCTATCTATGGCTCCTTATCCATATGATCAAACTGTAGACCACCACTTCACTGATGAAGAATTACAGGCTATTAAAAAGTATGGATTTTGGTTAAATGCAATTTGGAGGGATCAAGTACCTTTAACAAGCGATAAACTAAAGCACTTCTATTTAGCAAAAAACAGACTATTTGAAGCTCGAACAAAGCTGGAATCACTCTGGTACAAATATAAGAATCTTGAGTTAACTGCTTAACCTTCCGAGGCTCATATTGAGCCTCGAATAAACTTCTACACACTTTTCCTCCGGCAAATAGCTGCGGATTTACAGTGGTATTCATATCGTCAAACCGGAAAGGTATTTGATATAAGATATATGGTTGTAGAATAAACCAATACTGGAGTATTCCTGATGTATTCTGGATATATGGCAGGCAGGTATCGACCTGTTTCTGCCTTTCATGGTAGCTTGCAATAAATGGGAAGTCTGTTGATATAACCGCCATTGCTATGTACGCTGAAAACGACTCAAAAGTGGCAGTTACACAGAATTTTTTATACTATCTGCAATCCAAAGAAAATATTAAATATCACTATGACCAGCAAAATAAAATATGCCCTTCGTTAACTTTTAAACGCCAGACTGTTACTCAGACAGGATTATCGTCTCAATCACTAACGTTAATATCGTCACCACATCAATTGATATTTGTATAGACATTCACCCAAAATTCTTTTTTTGATTGTTCGGAAATCAAGTCAAAACCTTTTTCTAATTGTATTCGACTCCATATAATGTTGAAGAACCTATTGATCTAGGATCAACTGTTAGATTCTTTATTTATCAAACGTTCTTTTACATTGAGAAACTCTTCTTCAGAAACGATCCCTTCATCTCTCAATTTCTGCCACTTAACTAATTCATCAGCAGCGGAAAATATTTCACCAGTATTTGCAAAGCCTTTTGGCTGTTCGTTAGTTTTATATATCAGATTTTTAAATCCATAAGTTTGAATCCATAATTTATTTCTTTCTAAAGGTTCGTAAAAAAATTTTTGTAGAACTATCCTGTATAATATAAACACACCATACCAGGAAATAGCGATGAGTGAAAACTCACCCAGAGCATTTAAAACACCATTCCAACCAATAAACCCCCATATCAATACTACTGAAAAGAAAATCGTCAAAATTACATAACTCAGAATAATGTATATTTTTGAATATTCATAAGCTTTATCAACATGACTGAAATCTAAAGTTTTATCTGTCATATATAAGCTATAAAGTATAAATATTGTGAGTAAAGTTCCGACTCCTGAAAAGAAAACAGGCACAGATAGCAATAGAAAGATTAAAAAGTTTATATAGTCTTGCGAAGTAAGCTTATTTTCCATGTTTTTATTAGGAGTTTATCAATAAGAAATTTTTTATCATGTGAATTTCTTTGAAGTTCTAACAGTGAAATATACTAATTCTCTGTTAATTGAATTATACGAAACCTGTAAACCCCTGTATATGAGAATAATTCTATGACTCCAAATAGCACATACCGGGCAATAACCATTTTAGGGTCACACCTAAATTACTTTCAAGAGATGGCACACACTACACCGATTCACCCCAGAAACACATATTCTGCTAGATTCACCAATGCCAGACTGTAAAGAGTACACAGACAGGCTCAGAGGCTTCGATCACTACTGTTATCATCAAACCACTACATCCATTCAGCACGAATAACAAAAGCTAAGAGACGCTATTGTTAATGCGCTGATGAATTTCGTTCGAGTCAGCACATAGCCAACATGAATATAAGAATTATGCGCAGGCAGAGCCTGTTCGTTCCACCGTCATAATTTATATTATTTTAACTAGTGCTTAGTGCTTGCTATTCGATTCTGGAACCTTTTGAAATTATAACTTACTTCAGGTTGTTTATAGTCTTATGGGTAACCAGTTGAGTTTTGTTTTTCCGAGTGCTTTTTTTGTTAAGCCGCTACCCTTTCACACCTGCATACCTATATACAGAAGATTCAACAACTTTGAAATCGTTTACCCTCCAGAAAGGGTGATGACTCGGCTCTGGTTTTGACTGTTTATTCCCTGCTTTTTTACCGCAAATATTTTCCATAAAGCCTGTCATTTCTTTTGTAAGGGACTGCCCTGAAAGACCAATGTCATACCAATCAGAGTATGGCTCAATCCATAATGAACCATTTTTACCCCTCACGCACATATTTTTCTTCGTGACCTTCTGCTGATGAAACTCAATAGACAGAGAAGGATTTTCTGAATTTATTTTTTTGACCAATGAGATCAGTTGTTGTTTTGTAGCATTAATGTCCATTTGGCTCTACTCATTTAAGGCATAACGAGGATGTAGAAAAAGTCATTTTTGAGCAAGCTCTCCCTGCATCCTTTTATCTATAATGTTGATTAGTTTGCCTGTATTTTATATCTTTTTAACGGATACTTTATATTTACTTTTTTAAGTCTGTATCTTGCCTGCTTTTAGCTTCTTTTTTACTTTATGCGGCTAATTTACCATAATTCTTTAGCTTTTCTATATTATGGATAATACAGTACAACTGCCATTGACTCTGGACTTTCTTTTTCCCTCTCAAGCCAAATCGATCTAACCCTTTATTGCTTTCAATATTTCCAAACACGGGTTCGACCACCGACATTCGATGACTGTAAATAAGTTTACCTTCAGGACTGTCCACTCTTTCTTTCATCCAGTCCGTATTATTGGGTTTTCTTTTTGCTTTTCCTTTGATGAAAGAGACTTGTCTACCATTACCGTTAACATGATCTGCTGATTCAGTGTTTTTCATGCATTGCTGTTTTAATTCACAGTCTTTGCATTGCTTTCGATAGCCTTCAAAGTTTATCTTGTCATGTCCAAGTTCATTAACTCGTTCACTTCTGAATTTAATGTTATGGCCTGCGGGGCAGATGCAAATATTTGCTTTTGGATCGTAATCAAAGTCCTCAGGTCTAAACCGATTGGCTGGCTTTTGGTTATCATCCTGATGTTGCTTTCCATATTTTTCTTTTTGAGTTTTAAATTTAGGATCACGACTTCTGAACTGATTGTCTGGCACATAAGCATTGATCTCTTTTTCCTTGAGATATTTCATATTTTGTTCACTGGCAAAACCTGTATCTGCTGTAACGATAGTTTCATTAGCAAAGATGTTCTCGCTTATTTTGAGCCGATTGTAGCGCTCTTCTATCTCAGTCAATACAAGCGACAAGGTATGCTGCTCCTGACCTGAGCCAAAAGCCTGGGCATCGATAACGATCTGATGTTTTTTATCCACAGTGGCGACACCGTTGTAACCCTGGAAGGTGCCGTTATTAGTTTTCATTTTGGCCGACTCATTGTCGGTGATATTGCTTTTAACTTCTTTACCCGTTTTAGAATGTCCTTTTCTGGGAGTGTTCTGCTTTAAAAAGTCTTCAATTTTTTGACTGTTTTTATTCAAAGTTTCTATTGCTTGTTCAGCACGTTTTATTCTTTCTTCTTCATGACTGTCGTTATCATCAATCCGTTTATGTTCTTCCATGTGATGACGAATTTGACGTTTTATTTTTGCGTGCTTTTGTTCAAGTTCTTTAAAGGTGCCTGAATGCTCCTTTGCCGCATCAGAGGGCATTTTACAGCCATCAATAGCAAACAGTTCATTACCCAGTAAATTTTCTTTATAACAAATCAATAGGACCTGTTCAAACAATTGTTTAATTTCAGTAGAACTGGTGCTCACAAAGCTTGCAAGGGTTGTGTAATGGGGAACCGTATCGCAGGACAGGGCTTTGAAAATAATATTGGTTTCACAGCACCATTCAATTTCACGACTTGAGGTAATGCCTTTGGAGTAAGCGAATAATATAATACTTAACAAGATAGCTGGATCATAGGCAGGGCGACCGGTTTTATCATTCTTTACTCGGGGGTAAAAAATAGATAGATCGAGTTTATGCTGAATCAGGTAATGAATAGCATATTCGAAAGTTCCAGGCTGTAATTGATCTCGATAATTAATCACTATCATTGAACTTTGGTTGTGATCGTATGGGATGAAGTTTGGCATTAAATTGGCTCGGTAACCTTTTAGGTTATTTTACCATATTTAGACCTAATCAGGGGTTATTCTACAGCCTGAACGTCAATGCTCACCGGCACAGTGAAACTGGTCGGTCGCGGCTTTTGCGACAGCAAAATGGCGTGCCAGTTTTGCTGTTTCCGAGTGCATTTTAATTGTATGAGCTATTTTAGTAATATATAGAGGTAAAACTCCTTATAAAGGTAAGGGTCATTAATACCACTTCCACCACCATTTATATTTTGACATTTATCTGTGAACTTACTTTTTGAGTATTCTATAAGCATCGATTCCGCTAAACAGATCGAATCGTGTGATGATGACTTATAAAGGACAACCATCTTGTCCCACTCGTGTTGACTGAGACTATGTTTAGCCCAACGAGTCTCAGGAATAACTGATATACCAATTTTAATTTTTTCACGTTTGCGTTGGTAAGATGAAATATCTCTTTTCAATTCATCAATAACTGAATTGATAGGACCAGTAATCATATTAAATTCTGACATTTATGTTACTCCATGCGTCTCATAACAGTTGAATTCAAAGGTCGTTAGCATCGAATACTTATAAGAATGCCAATCTTTTATTTATACTAACTTCCTGTTTATTTGCAGGCAAAACAAAAGACCCAGTGAGGTCACCTGAAACTACTTCTATACAGGTTCTGACTGGATCTTCTTTAAGAGGAACCCCTCTTCTTAATTATTTTATAGTTCAGAAATACAGATAAATAAACAGGTATTTTCAAGAAGATTAAATATTGATGATACAGGTCATTAGTCGGTAACTTTCAGTGTTTATATCCAGTATAAGCAACTATGCTTAATAGTTCGGGTAATTGATTAAATACCCAGTCCTTTCTGATCAGGCATCCACTTCATCATATCAACCATCACCTTACCGATACCCAGCTTTCTAGCCCATTTACAGGCTGCATCCAGAGTTTTCCAAGTCTTGATATTTCCTGTATTGGTAGAAGCCACCACAGAGCTATTTGGAGCGATCATTTCCATATAAATAGAGCAGCACCCTAATCAACCAAGAGTACCAAATTCAGTCCACTAAGACGCAATCAACAGCAATATTTAACAATAATAACTAATGTTAAAACTACCATAAGTCTTTGATTTTTAGGGTGTTAGGTATTGTTACACGTTGATAACCCAAGACTCATAATCCATTGGTCGTAGGTTCAAGTCCTACCGGGCCCACCAATTTTTCCCTTTGAAATCTATCGATTACATCATTTTTGGGGCCGGGTCGGTGGACTATTAGTCCACGGGTCTCATGGAT
>Ga0233442_1000288_pt1 | contig 55570 bp, 67 predicted proteins | sample SI_123_September_3_FD_182789 | JGI IMG/M metagenome (GOLD analysis project Ga0233442, IMG submission 182789) | Seawater microbial communities from Saanich Inlet, British Columbia, Canada - SI_123_September2016_150_MG | ecosystem: Environmental > Aquatic > Marine > Inlet | place: Canada: British... | reverse complement strand
CCGGCCAATATCTTTTCTTTTAAAGAATGCCATCGATATTTATTAGCTGGTATTGACCGTTTCGTATTTTATATATAAATTCAGCTTTGTATAATTTCTGAAACAACTTACTAACCGTCACTTTTGTGACGTTACAAGAAACGGCTATGGAATCTAATGTGGAATAAAGCCGATTATCATTTGTGCGGTTATCGAGTACCCACAGCAGCACATCAACAGATTTGGAATCAGCTAATTTTAGATATTCTTGCAAATTTTTTGTCATAAAGTTAAGTAGTAAAGCCAGTTTATCCAAACAGTGTAGCTTACTTAACTATATTTTTGCAATTTAGAAATAACTTTATTTGTTTCCAAGTTAGCATCGCTTGGTATGTATGACACACCATCTGAATACTCATTATATGAAAGCTCATTACCACTAGTGACGCTTACTTGAAATGAGGTAGTACCTGTAATTGGCTTATTTTTCTTTTTATGCTGCCTTCTGTTGCTTTGAACTAACTGCTTTGACAATGAGGTCAAGATTGCTCTCGATTCGGTCAATAAGTTTATGGGCTTTTTTAATTAGCCGCTTCTCCTCAATTTTAGTAAGTTTCATAAGATTACTCCATATGTTTTATGGCACGTTAACGTGAACTTCTAACTCTTTAATAATGCTTTCTAAATCATCTTGCTTGCCATCAGATACTGCTATTACAAGCCTTTCCATAACATTAACACCATAATTCCTTTACCTCTACTGCCGTGCTTTATTACGTCAGGAGATAGCATATAACAACCGCTTCTACGTTTCTTCATAAAACCTGCTTCTGTTAATACGCTCATTACTCTAGTCACCGTAGTCTTGGACACTTCCATATCTTTAGCCATTTCTCTTACAGTTCCGTTTATTTGATTGTTAGAATCTTTAATCCTTAAAAAATGTGCAAGAACCTTAGTTGGTGCGTTTCCAACTAACTCAAAGCATTCAGCTATAGTTTTGGCATACGTTTTCTCCCAGTAGCGTTTATCAGCTTCTTTAGCAATACTATCAACATACATTATTTCTCCTGTTTCGTTGTCTGTAAGCGTATATCTATTTGCGTCTAAATAATCTTTCATAGTTCTTTCCTGGCTAATGTGCCAATAATAATACCACATAATTTAAACAAAAAACACCAAATGTACCAGTTTAGCTGATCAATATTGCTGTTTGTGGTCCAGCCGCGGTACAAATGTGTTCCAGCCTGAACACAGGTGGAAATTGCAATGTGTTTAAAATCAAACACTTAGCAACTAAAAATAATTTCTCTTTATATATTCTTACGTGCTCGCAATAGTGCCGCCAAACCAATAATATTAGTAATTGTGAGTAAAATTAATTTATGAAGTATTTTTTGCACGTTTTCTTATGGAAGGAGGAAGAAGAAATAAGGGCAATAATACTTCATAAATTAACTTTATGAACAATTAGTAATATTATGTAAGTAACCAGAAACTGTCCCTCATAAGCTGGCTGGTGCCCGGGGGGGCACCGGATATGCCCAGGCTGCGCCTGTGCCTATGCCGCCAGCCGTTCGGGAAACTAAAAATTGGTGGGTGTGGAAAGAATTGAGCTTTCGATGCCCGAAGGAACAGGTTTAAAAATGGTATCCCCGGCGAGAATCGAACTCGCTATGCTGGGATGAAAGCCCAGTGACTTGACCGGTTGTCCACGGGGATATAATTGGTCGAACCCAGGCAGTATGCGCCACAGGCATTTGCTCTACCAACTGAGCTATGGCCACACATAAAAAACCCCTACGACGTAATCAGTAGAGGTTTTATTTGGTGTTCAGCAAATTAATCTTACTTACACAACACAACCTCCACGTCTAGATGGATTTTGTTCCGGGCAATGTTGATTAAATAAGTTCATTCACTTACTTTACCAGTGCTGCACGAACAAAACAATCCTTTGCTTCCAGCAATTTCCGCAAACCTGCAGATTTCTCAGGACCATCCGGCAGCTTCTCATCTAACTCATGAGCAGCTTTTGAAATAGTCACGCTAACACTTTGCAAATCTACTGGGAGATGGGAGTATTCAAAGTATCTGAGTATTGGAGTCATTACATAAGCCTCCGGCCAGTTACTGCCCCATCTTCATCTTTTGTCTCAATAATTTTCACATGAGGCACAAACGTCAACGCTTCAGCCAGCGAATAAGTACCATCAAAATTTCTCTGTTGCGTGGTAACCTGAACTACACACCCATTAGGAGTCTCCATCGCCTTAGAAGATTTCATCCAACCCTCTCGTTTGGAGCTGGCCTTACTCAGCAACTTATAAAGATCTTCACCAAAAATTACAACATCCGTAACATTCTTCCGGCAACCATCCTGATCAGCAGTATTAAGCGACTTTTCTGAAACAGCAGCCAGTGTGCATCCATCATCAAATTGTTTTTTAGGACTCCAACTAACATACCCTTCAAAACCTGAAACATTTGGCTCACCACCGTATAGGTATTCGACCAGATAGCCAGGATCTGCTCCGTTTTCATCTACTGGCAGATCCCATTTACGGAAATTGTTATACTCTAACCGTGTCATCGGTAAGCGTTTTACAATTTTGTGGGAAATATGTTCTTCATCGTCCATCTGAATATCTTGTGTATTTTCATCAGTCATTACAGTTCTCCGGTAAAAAGTTTCTCTTTCAGCAGGTAACCTTCCAGGGTCCATACTTTATCTGCAGCATTTTTCCGTGCTATTTTCATACCCATATCCTGATCAAAGTTTTCAGGAGATGCACACGCACTCTCACCGGTCACCGTATAACCATTTTTCAACATTAAAATACAAATTGTCAGCGTCGTACCAGCTGGCTGCAGAATAAATTCTTCAGAAAAGATTTTACTCTCAATATCCGCAGGCGTAATCCGTGGAGCAGTTAACCCTTTTTCCTGCATTTCGTTCTCTATATCTTGATAACTCATATTATGTCTCTGTACTGTTTAAAGAACCACAAGTATACCAGAAAGTAAAATATAATTTACCAAAAGGTTTACCCACAAAAATAATAATTTTATAGGGGAGCTGAGTTTCAACTTTTTGAAAATTTTATAATTTTGTATAAAGGCATTACTTACACACTGGACAAAGGAAAAAGGAAGGTACCCCCCCTGGGTGTCTTCATAACTATCTTTATTTTGAACCAGTGTGCCTATCTGGCGGTACATAACATGGTAGCACTTAAGCTATCAAATCATTCACTCCGGAGGTGAATCATGGAACAACAACAACATCGTGGTATCTGGGCAGATCTTAAGCGTGTCATAAGTGCAACAGCCAATACTCTTGTAGTATCTGCAGAGACCGTAGAAAAGACAGTCAAACTGGCAGAAAAGGAAGTAGATAATCTTCACCAACTACAAGACTTACGTCTTGCAGAGGGTGAAGCTGAACTGAACGAGACAAGAAAACGTCTTGGCTTAGTGTAACAAATTTACCTCTTACCTTCGGGTAAGGGGTTTTTTTCAACACAAATAACACAACAACACACAAAGATAGAGATATAAGAGGTGTTACGGTACGTTACTTTGTTCCTTACTCATCACCTTCCTCTATCCCAATAATCGCTTACAGTGGCTCTCCGTGCCATTCTGACGGTATAAAACATGAAGTACCAGATACATAACCTTAACAAAGGAAATATCTGGCACATACTACGTTAACCGTATTCCTACGCAGTTAACCCACATTAATATACATACCTTGGAGACTAAAATGAGTAAAGCACTCACTAGTACTAACCGTTGGTTTCATGCCAATGTGAAAAACTGGAGCCTTAAAACAGCTCTATTAACTCCACAATACGACATTGCTCGTATGCCTGGAGCAGGTAATAAAGTCCAAAAGCAATTTATGGACTTGAAGGACTGGTATATTCGCCAGTCATTAAGCAACGATCTTGTTGCGTTGGACGGGTTGTTGAAGCAGCCTGTAATTAACTTCGTTGATTAAAGGAGATCATATGAAGATACAACTTCACCACGTAAAGGACTATGTGGATGCTTTTAACAACCCAGATGTTACTGACATTTGGGACATGGATGTAGAGGCAGTAGCTGGTCAGGTATCTATAGCACAAGCTATGGATATTGCTAGACAGGATAACTCGCTATTTGATAATTATGGTGGTGACTATAAAGATCAAGCAGCGTTCTTATCCGCGTCACTATCAAGTCAGGGTGTTGATTGTCCTGATGGTGACAGCTGTCCCAGAGCATTCTGGAGATGGTGGAGCAACCAGCTGTAATATAAATGCATCATACCAATTAGGGTATGGTGCTCAATTTTGGAGACTAAGATGGGTGATTTAGAGCAATACGAAGTAGAATGCTTAAGGCAAGAAGCCTACTGGGATTCTCTTCCAGATAGCCGATACAATTGCATATTTACATAATTATTAGGAGGTCAGCATGTGTATTCCATTAGGAACAAAAGAAGAAACTTTTATAGTTATCCCAAAAGATGACTATGAGAGAGCGTTATCCATGATAGCCCAATGGACAAGTCAGCAAGAGTTTAACTTTATTGCTGATGAGCTAGAGGGATCAACTTACAATGGCTACGAGCTGTATTCAACGTAGTTTTAAATAATGGTATAAGTCAACCACCTGGTTGCTTGTACCATTGAATAATTATTAGGAGACAACCATGAATAAACACTTAAGCACCATCGTTAACAACATCGAAGAACTAATAGCTCGCAACAGCAAAAGCCTGCTAGTTTACTTAACTATCCTTGAAAACAACCTTACAGAAGCTGAACTCAAGCTAGTTAAACAAGCAATAGCACAGTAGTTCCTAGCTCCGTTTGCACTCACTCCGTTATTGGGGTGGGTGCTATCTGTTTGAAACACAAAACACAACATCACCACCTGTTGTGCTGCTCTCTTCTTGACTCCATTCTTGTTGGTTGCCTGCTGATGGTACAAAAAACGACATGCAATCCCGTATGTCTGTTAATTTATCCTATAGGTAAATATTGTCATGGAAAAGAAAACCAGTGCTGCCGTAATTAATAGTTTTAAAAAGGCTGATGCATTCCTTAATATCGCTGTGCGTGATGCTGCCGGACAATGGCATCAGGTAGGGGGAGTACCTCTGCATTTAGAAAACCCTGTTCACACAGGCATGATCGATAACAAAGATGCGAAATTTAAGATTAAGTCTTACATTAACGTCATTGGCGTTGATACAAAGGACAAACCTCCTGTGCAGTTTTAAGTAGTAAGCTTTGAGAGTGTGTAATAGCACTCTCTTAGCTATTTTATTGATTTTTAGCAAGGGATAGAATGATGAAGATTGAACAAGAAATCGTTGAAGAAATGTACAGCAGAAAGAATATACATGCCGTTATCTTAAAAGATATAGATTGTGGTAGTGATAGTCTACTTTGGCCTATGGCTGAAGCAATTGCAGAGTACAGAGCAAAGATATATTACGACAGCAAAAATACTCGTATTCAGCAACTAAGTCCTTTTAATACCCTGGATTTAGCTATTGAAATGCATATTGTCATTTTACCTTTAGAAGGTATTGTGCCAATACAGCAAGCAGTGGCCTTATTGAGTAATTATCTGGATTTTGATGATCAGTTAGAAGGACTTAAAACTGCAAGCGAATTGATAGCTGTCTGCAGTAATGTTGGTTTGTATTCTCTACATCATAGAGCAACTACTACAAATCATACTGATACATTAGCTATTGAAAGTCATTATACGTTAAGTACTACTGCACTAGAGTTTATTGAAAGAACTTCTTTCTTACCTCCAATGTTATGCATCCCAAGAGATTGGGATAGTACCAGTTACCGTGGTGGATATCTAACGGCTACTGATTCAGTAATACTTGGCAGATTAAATCAACATGATTACTGGATAGATACTTGTGCCATTAACCAGTTACAACAAGTTAGCTTCAGCATTAATGAAGAAATGCTTGAGCAAGAAGAACTGCCTACCAAACCATTAAAGGAAAAAGCTCTTAAACAGTTTTATTTGCATGTTAAACAGTCTAGAGACACTTGCAATAAGCTCATTAATGCTGGTAACAAGTTCTATTTTGTACATAAAAAAGACTTTAGAGGAAGAATTTATAGTCTTGGTTATCATGTAAATTTACAAGGTACAAAATATAAACGTTCTTTACTTGAATTTAGCGATAAACAACTAATAACAGATTAGGAGAAATAACATGAATAATGAACAACGTTTACTACTTTTATCTCTTTTAGCAATTGTGCGTAAAGCCCCTATCAAGGACTTTATCCAAATCAAGACCAGCAGATTCTATATCGGTGTTTTCAAAGATATGCGAGTGAAGGTACATTACTATGTCGGCATATACACTGCCAACATAGCAATCGATGTATCCGTCGACGGTAGCATTGTTACACCCGAAGAGTTCTTTAAGCTCTCGAAGGCTATGTACTGGGCGTAATTTGTTTGCCCTCTTAACGGAGGGCTAATAATAAAGAGAAACAAATAAGGAAAAACAATATGTGTAATATTACTGATAAATTTACTCCTCTTGATTGGCTTAAGATTGATATTGCCAATACATATGGTAAAGATAAATTAACCTGGGATAAAAGGTTAACATGGGTTAATGAAAGGACATTAGATCAACTATGGAAAATCATTAGATATGCAGATGAACCATTACTATACCGTAAAGCATTAATAGCCTATAGAGACACCTTAAACGGTAAACCTACAGGCCACATCATGCATTTAGACAGTGTAAATAGTGGACATCAAATGATGGCTATCTTAAGTGGTTGTAAAGAGACTGCTAAGCAGTGTGGTTTAATTAATACTGGTAAAAGACCTGATCTTTACACTAATACTGTAAAGCTAATGAATAAGCAATTATCTCCTCAATTGCGTATTAAATTAGTTAAAACAGGTGAAGGATTAAAACGAATACATGTTAAAGATGCAATTATGACTCACAATTATAATTCTAAAGCTGTGCCTAAAAGGATATTTAACGATACTCAATTAAAAGTTTTTTATAACGTATTATCAGAAATTACTCCTGGTGCTGAAGTAGCTAAAGAAGTTATCAATAGCTATGTAGAACCTCTCAGTTCTCAGTATATCTGGTTAGGGTTAGATAGAAATACTGTGGTATACAATGTTAAAGACTTTATTGATGCAAGAATTGAAGTAGATGAACTTGATCATAGTACGTTTACTCAACGTTTTGAGGTGTGTATGGCTCGTAGTAATGATGCAAGTTTACCAGCTAACATATGTCATTGGTTAGATTCCGAAGTACTGGAAGAAGTTGTACTTAGGTGTGACTTTGATATTACTACTATTCACGATTCTTATGGAGTACATCCTTGTAATGCAGGAGCATTAGTCAAAATATACAGAGAAGTTATGGCAGAACTTGCTGATATGGATATTCTCAAAAATGTATTATTTGATATTTCAGGTCAAGAAGCTGTAATTAATAAATACAGCTCAGACTTAAGTGAAGACATCCTGAACAGTTCATATGCACTAAGCTAAATATTAACCTAATGACTCTTATGAGTTGTTAGGTTATTTTTTATGTAAATGTGTACTCCGTACACTCTTTTGAATGAAATATGAAAATATTTTGTTCTAGAGTGAACCAAGCAGCTCTATTTCTCAATGTTGGCTCAAACCCAGGAGGGTTAGTTGCGGGTATTTAAGGTAATACACAACTTAAAAACAGAACCGGTAACAGATCCGTATTACAGAACCTTGAGCGAATACGCCGGATAATGGTAACCGGCATAACACAATTAAAAGCATTACAAAGTAGTGCTGGAACTAATAGTACCAAGTACCGTAACCAACCGTGTACCGCTGCGTATGAACGTTCTTCAAAGCGTAGAGCTGTCGATTCAGCCAAAAGGCAATGCAGATGATCCCTTATGCCAAGCTTCTGTAATACACAGCATTAAAACCAGATTGAGAATCCTTTAGGCCACCTGGGAAGCCATAATGCTGTACTTAATTCGAATAGGTTGTCGTTGCAAACTATATATTTTGTACCTCCTGTCTGCAAATGCAATGGTGCAGCAGGTGCGTCTGACGCAGAGAAATACGATTTAAATTTTTGGAGTTGTTTACAGGTTAAAAAGAGGCCGAAGACTCGGCAAGGGTGCAAAATAGCTGAACCACCCAAACAAAGCTGCTAATCAATTTAATAATAATCCTTAAGGAGAATTATAATGAATATCAATAATGCAGTAGAATTGATATGTCCTTTTAGACCACTATTTGAATGTCAAATAAGTAAACAGAGAACACCTCCTACTTGTGAAGCTGATAAATGTATGGCCTGGAAACCAAAATGTACTAATCCTAATAATGTTAGTTTAACTAAAACATACAGTGACAATAAAGGTTACTGTAAATTGATAGAGCGTTAATTATGTCAAATCGTAAATTTCTATTACTGCTTTGTATGACTGTTTTAATACTAATGTTATCTGTGCTGGAACTTATTGCTGCTGTTCAAGCAAGTGATATTCATTATAACCAACAATATGATCGTGGTAATTGTGACCACACAGGGTTATCTGGAGAGTAGTTATGCGTAGTGGTGTGTTTAATAAACAAGATGTGCTAATTGTTGCTCAGGCATTAGTTAATAACGCAATTACATGGGATCTTAGAAGTGAAAATAGTATGTATGCCCGAGTAGGTGACGTATGAGTGAAAAATGGTCACATGAGACAATATTGAGCTTACTTAATCTTACTCATACTTTGGCCAATAGAACTCGTAGGAATTACTGTTTAACTAAAAATATGCAAGTGGTTCCTGAATCTAAGGTGTTAATGAAACACGGACATAGTGCGATTCTTGAGACCTGTACACCTAAAAAATTGAGGGCAGACTGATAAGGACATGAATTTTTAATGATGGGGGTAGAACATAAATGGATGCATGGTATACCTTTAAAAGCGTTAGAATAAAGAATAGTCAATGAAATATATTTTATAGAAAAAATAAGAGGAGTAAACAAAAATGAATGATTACATATTAAAAGAGCTAGGTAATGCACTACTGCTGTTAGCTATATTTGTACCTATGTGGTGGAAATCTAGAGTAACTGTTTCCGATAGGAAACTTCCTATGGCATGGTACAAATCTAATGATTAGTAAAACAGAAAAGGTGTTAAAGGTCATTACTGCTCATGGCCCTATTAAGGGTAAAGAAATACAGAAGCTAATTGAAAATAGCAGTATTACCGGTATTCATGGTAGGCTGTGGTCTCCTGACTGACAAACATAACTGAACATTTTGAAGTAAAAATAGGCTCCGATTGTGAGCCTATTTTTTTATCTGGAATAAATTATGACTAAAAAGAAAAAACTTGAACCAATTGAATATGCTCATGGCATTGTTTTTAATAAAGACATAATTACTACTGTAGATGATGTCGATTACAAAAGACATTATGAAACACAATTTTGTGAACTTTCTGAGTGTGATAGACACTTGGAAGTAAAAATTGTTTTCAATAAAAAGAAAAATCGTAAAGAACCTGAGTCGAATAATAACTATATTCGACGTAAGTATTGTTCAATTGAGCATACTCAAATAGCCCAATGCAGCAAACCCAGGAATTCTGTTGCAAGCAGAACAGCCAAACCGTTATTTATTAAATTAGAACCTAAAGATGCTGCTATCGATGCATTTTTGGGTGTTGGCAGACATAAAGCAATTTGAGGAGTTAAAGAAAAATGGCTATCGTTTTATTGCTATTGTACCTATACATGAAAGGAAAGAAAAAATGACGAAAAACAACATGTTCCTATATGTTTCATAGGTGAGTACAATAATTTTAAAATTAGGAGATATCATATGTTTGAAATATTTTTATGGATAGGTTCTATAGCAGTTCTAGTAACTTTTGCACTATTTGCTGTAAAAAAAGCTCATATTAAAGAACCTCCAGTGCTTCCGTGTTTCGGCACCGATGCTCGGGAAGATTCAGCGTTTTACCTGGCTAACAATTGTGATAGTTGTTATTTGGAAAATAGTTGTGAACAGGTTTATCGGTATGACTCTGATAACACCTTCCACAGTAACTAATCATGTTTGCCACAGTAGATAAGCGAAAATTCAACCTGCCTGTTGACTACGATAATCTGAAGCATAGTGAGAAGTGGGCAGTACGTGAAGAGTACCGACGAATTCAAAAAGATGCATGCTGGTACTGTAATAAATCTTTATATGCTAATCCTTCCAAAAAAGTACAAAAACAGCATATCTTTAAGAAACTGTTTCCTAAAGGATTTTTTGATCACCCAATCCATCTGCATCATTCTCACGATACCGGATTAACAATTGGTGCTGTACATGCAAAATGCAATGCCTATTTATGGCAAGTAGAAGGTAAATAATTATGAAAAAAGAATACTCTGTTAACTTCACCCTGCAACACGAAATACCCTATAAAGAAAAGAGTCATGAGTGAAGTAACTCTACATTGGGATAAGTTTATCGAGAAGTATCGACCTGTCACCAATCACATCGACGACAATGCAAGCTTGGATGGGTGCATGTTTGAAACATACGGTGAGGAGCTGGTATTCGTCCGTAACGCGAATATAAATCACATCTGGACATGGATTGAATGCGACGACGAAGACGACGCAGGAGAGGATGCCAGCATATTTATTCTCGGTAATGGAATGCACATAGTCAACAGACTTGGATATTTAATCACTGAGGTTCCGTGGGTGGAAGACAGTATCATTGTTTACGATGATTGAAACGAGCCCTGTTAACTGCTGAAATGTACCATTTAACACATATTGATATTGTACCTATACATGAAAGAAAATAAAAATGACGAAAAACAATATGACTGAATTTAGTGAACAAGAATTTACTATTGCTGATAGTAAAAAAGGTAGTGGTACTCCTGCTACTTATAAAAATTTAACAACAATGAAACACAAAGAAGCATTAGACAAGTTTGAAGAACTTGAAAATGCAAAACTAACTGAAGATTACTGGGACACGCCATAAATGAAAAATTTAACAAAACGAACTTTAGCTAAAATGCCTGTTACACAATTGGTAGAGCTTGTATTTGATCTGCAAAAACAACTGGAAAGCTCGCTGGAATTAAAAAAAGTGGCTGAGAAAGCGTCTTATACAGCTAGTAAAAAGGCTACTACTTTTAGTATAGAATTAGAAGAAAAACTCATTCATGAGACTGGTGTCTCTTCTAAACTACTTGATGAAAATGGCAAATTACAGGCGTATAACGACATACTATTGTCTGATATCCGCACTTTACAGGGTATAGTTACAAGTCGTTTAGCTACTGTGTATCTTAAAGGTGAAAATAAACGTACTATATTAACGAAGTATCACCCTGATGGTGCAGCATCTCATGAAATTATTGATGAATTGCCAGAAGATTACTATTTTCTTAAAAATTTACAAGAAAATATTGACGCAATTTTTAGTTCTCGTAAAGAAGAAACTATCAATTTTCTAGAGCTGGATGCATTTAGAGAGTATAAATGAGCAAGCAGTACCTGGATCTTTGCAAAAGAATATTAAGCAAAGGTGTCTGGGTAGATAACAAACGCACCGGTAAAAGGTGCAAAACTGTCATTAATGCTGATTTTGTTTATGATTGTAGAGATCACCAACTTCATTTGCTAACTACTAAACAGGCATACTGGAAGAAAGCTGTTGCTGAAATGCTTGGCTATATTAAAGGTCTCAGTAATGCTGCTGACTTCCGTGCTTTAGGTACAGATACCTGGGATGCAAACGCTAATGCTGAAGTATGGCAAAAAAGTCCTTATTGTCTTGGTAAAGACGATATGGGTAAGGTGTATGGTGTTCAAGGGCGTAGTTGGCTTCATAGAGATATAAACGGTGAACGAACGGAATGTGATCAACTTCGTAAAGTTTATGAAAATTTAAAGAAAGGTATAGATGATCGTGGTGAAATTATTACTTACTGGAATGTTGGTGACCTTGAGTCTGGTTGTTTACGTCCTTGCATGTACTCACATACTTTTAGTATTTTGGATGGGGTCTTATATCTTACTTCGTATCAGCGAAGTGACGATATACCTCTTGGACACGGATTTAACCAAATCCAGGTTTCCTGGTTCTTATTGGTAATGGCTCAAATTACTGGGCTTAAGCCTGGTATCGCTTACCATAAAATTGTAAATGCTCATATCTATGAAGATCAGATTAAGTATTTACAATACCAGCTCGAACGTAGTCCTTTTCCGCTACCTACGTTAATAATCAATCCTCGTATCAAAACTCTTGAAGACTTAGAGAATTCTACTATTAAAGACTATGCTATTCGAGGTTATGAGCATCATCCTGGTATACATTTTCCTTTTTCGGTATAAGTTATGTCTAGAAATAACGATAAAAATTTTTACTTGGGTGGTTACTCTAACCAAAACGGTACTTTCGTAGTTTATCAAGAAACTTGTCACACTCCTTCTCGTACCAGAAAACGATATCTGCTTAAAAAATACACTATCGGAAAAACTGGCAGTGTCAGCTGTCGCATTTCACGAGAAGCTGTAGATATTGTCTTAGATGCGGTTAGTAAACACCATGCTTGGACTTTTTGTAATTTTCTTTTGGCTGAACATTTGGACAAGGTGAATAATCGTGATTAAAGAAACAGACCCTAATGGCAAACCAGCAGATGGGCCAGGTGCCAAACTCGATGAAGGAAAAAACAAAATTGGTTTAGTCCTAAACGGTTTTTCCAGGGCATTGCAAGCTGTTAGCGAAGTAGGTACATACGGAGCAATTAAGTATACTGAAAATGGCTGGATGAAAATACCAGACGGCGAGAAACGGTACACGGATGCTATGTATAGACATCTCATGAAAGAAGCTGCTGGAGAGCTTTCTGATGAAGAGACTAAACTGCTGCATTCAGCACATGCTGCATGGAATGCTTTAGCAAGATTAGATTTACAAATAAGAGCTGCAGAGTAGAAAATAATGAGTGAGCGTAAACAACTTGTAGTGGTAATTTTTACTATATACTTAATGGTTTACCTGTATATGGATATCTTTACTTAATAGGAGCAATTTAGCATGTATGTATGTGAAGTAGGTGGTTGTACTAATAGCCCATTCGCAGAATGCCATGAACACTCTCTGTGTAATAAGCATTTTTTAAGTTTCTTCAAAAAACCTGCTGCTGAATTAGAAAAGGTTATCCCTGTCGCTACTTGGGACCCGGCTAAGCCTGGTAGTGACGCATCAGAAGCTTGGGACTTTGGCGCATTAGAAGACAAAATTACCAGAAAGTATCACCAGACAGGTGACAGAGAAACAGATGAAAGAAAAGTACGTAGCTTAAACATTGAAGCTGAAATGGAAAAAAGAATTTGTGAAGCGTTTCGTCTTTGTGGTGTTCGAGAGGAATATGATCGTGGAATGCATAATTTGAGACAATTAACTCGTGGTGCCACCGAAAGAAGTGCTCCAGTTTCCAGGGAAAATCCATTTGGAAGTGTGACATTACAAGGCGTTAAGCAGTATAAATTTTATCATGACATTATGAATAAAAAATTTGGAGATAAGCGATGAGTAAAAACTACGTAGTCAGTCTTCCACAATTTCATGTTGAAGCAGATTCTAAACAAGAAGCTGCTGAACAGGCTATTCAAACTTTCCTAGATTACACATCAAGCAGAAACTGTGATGTACGGGAATTTGGGAAAGAGTACACAATGAAATTTGATCCATTGGACTTAGACAAACAAGAAATTTTTGAAGAAGGATTCTATGAGGAAATCCGGGAGCGAACATTCGGTACTTGAGTGACTACTCCTTGTACTGGTTATGCGGAACCCATCCCTCCTTTGGTTTCCGTGTTTTATCCCCTTCTTCGGAAGGGGCTTTTTATTTTGAGGAAAATTAATGAGCTATACAAAATACACTCCAGAACAACATGACGTAAAAGATCATGTGGTTAGCACCGATGGAATACTGCTCGTATCAGCCGGTGCCGGTACTGGTAAAGAACAACCTTTAAGCAGTAAAATTATTACACCTACTGGTTGGACTACCATTGGAAAAATTAAAGTAGGTGATAAAGTATGTAGTCCTTACAATACTATAAACACAGTATTAGCAATTCACCCACAGGGTATAAAAGATGTGTATGAAATAAATTTTAGTGATGGAAGTAAAGCTAGATGTGGACTTAATCATTTATGGTATGTAAATAGCCAAAATTGGCGTAATAAAGAATATAGGGCTGTTTCTTTAAAACAGTTACTGAAAGAAAATTTGAAAAATACTAAAAGCTATAAGTTTAAAGTACCCCTTACAAATATTGCTACAAATTATGTAGAATTACCCTTAGATCCGTATCTACTGGGAGCACTTATAGCTGATGGGAGTTTTCAGACTCAGGTGTGTTTAAGTAGCTATTCAGAAGATAAAAGTATCATAGATAAATGTATAACACTTTTACCTGAAGGTACAAAACCGGCTAAGATTAGGTATACCTCAGAAAAAGGATTACAACAGGTATTTAACCATTCTGTACAAAAACACGGAGATCACAGCTTAAAAAGGATACTTAAAGAGTTAAACCTTCATGGTACATATTCTCATGAAAGGTTTATTCCAGATACCTATAAATTTTCAAGTAAACTTCAAAGAATAGATTTACTGCATGGATTAATGGACTCAGATGGAAATGTAAGAACAAGAAATCGTGTAACTTATTCTACTACGTCAGAAAAACTAGCAAAAGATATTACAGAATTAGTTCAGTCATTAGGCGGTACAGCAACTAGACATTTGTATGATAAAAAAGACAACAGAAGCTGTTTTACTATCATAATACGATTTAATGATTTTAATCCCTTCAGCCTAAAGCGTAAGGCTATAAAAGTAACACCTAGAAAACAAAATACAGTAAGAAAAGCGATAGTCAGTATTGAAAAACTTTGTTATCAAGAAGAACAGCAATGCATTACGGTATCTGGAGATAATTTATATATTACGGATGATTATGTAACTACTCATAATAGTTTTATGAGTGAACGTATCGCTGATGAGATTAATCCATCTAGAGGACTGTATACAGCCTTTAACAAAGCCATTGTGCAAGAGGGAAAGTATCGATTCAGAAATACTAATGTTGAGTGTAAAACACTGCATGCATTAGCTTACCGGTACGCAAAACCTAAACAGGATATTAGTGACATTTCCTACACCTGTATTAAAGAGAAAATCTCTTACAGTGCAAAATACAAAGTCATACAGGCTATCAATTTGTTCTACGTTTCTGCTTCAGTAGATATGTTTGAATTTATGGAGAGTGCCCTGGATGAAGTAAAGCTACAGGAACTGGCTATTAAGTACATTGAAATGATGCTCGAAGGAACGTTGGCACCTACCTTCAATTTCATGTTGAAGTACTTTCACCTCTTATTGGTTGAAGGTACTGTCAAATGTAAGTATGACCTGGTTATCCTGGATGAAATAAATGATACAACTGCAGTAGCTTTAGAAATCTTCAAACTTATTGAGGCACCAAAAAAACTTGGATTAGGTGAACCTAGTCAGGCTATTTACGATTTCTTAAATCTGGTAGACGGCTTCGAAGAACTAGAAGATGCTCCAGTACTCAACCTAACTCAATCTTTTCGTTGCAGTATAGATATTGCTGAACGTATTCAATCTTTTATGCAAAAGTATACTGACAAAGAGTTTAAATTTGTAGGTACAGATGAACCTGTCAAAAATGATAAAGTTTTATATTGTACTTTAACAAATGCTGCTATTATCTCAAAGATTAGTCATAGATTAGCTCAAAACAAAGGTTTTCACCTTCTTAGAAACATCTCTGAAATATTCTCATACCCACTAGCTATAGTATCAACTGGCCAGGGTAAAAAGGTGTACCAAAAAAAGTATAAGTACCTTGAAGAAGAGTACGAAAATTACACAAAGAACCGCAAACCTGGGGATACTTACCTGAGCCATTTGTTGGCATGTATCGATGATCAGGAAACAAAGAGTGCTGTAAATTTACTTCTTACACTGAACCGTAAGGGTGTAAATATATTTAATTTATACAAAATGGCAAAAGAATCAAAAGTCGATCTTAGTTACGTGATTGCTACAGTATTTACCTCCAAAGGTTTGGAATATGAAACAGTTTATATTGCAGACGATCTCAATGCTCGGGTAGGAGATATCATCGATAAAGGTGGTGTAGAAACACACGAAGACCTGGTGGCAATGCGTTGTTATTATGTAGCATGTTCTAGATGTGGTGTTAACTTAAACAATGCAAATATGTTGCCTGTACTTACGAGGAAGTAATTATGAATAAAAGTCTTTTAGCAAAACTACTAGCAGTACCAAGTGCAGTTGTTATTGGTTCTCAAAGATTAGGCCTAAAAAAGTGTAAAGATTATGACATAGCTATGCTTAAAGAAGAATTTGATGCAGGCTCTTTTGAAAAAGTAATAGAAGAAATGAATAAATACTTTGACGTACTGCCAATGGGCAATAGCTATTTAGCAAGATATTACCAAATAGACGTTTTTCTGTATGAAAGAGAACAGTCTCTAGCAGCTGTGCGTCGAGTAATGAATAAGATGCTTGCACTGCCAAAAAGCATCATGGTTGAAAAATCAGTAAGAGTCTCGATATTTGAAGGTTTTCTGAAAGAAGAAAAAGATTATTAGTTTTACAAAAATTGTGCAGTTACTCACTATGCATAATTTTCCTTATTTAGTGAGTATTATTTAGGAGATATATATGCCCTCTATTAGCGCAATATTAAAGAACAAAGACGCTTCTGATGCTGAGAAGCTGGAAGAAATTGGTAACATTGTTACTTCTGCCCGTGAAGCTTACGGTAATGCTGATCAAGATATCAGCTCACCTGAAATGAATACCACATTTGGTATGATGGATGTTGCTGAACTTGAAGAAGACAGCAAGCTGGTGATTATCGGAGCTGAAGTTCAGGCTCTAAAATCTCGTGCACTGGAATTTGCGAAATGCAATGAAGGTGTCAATGTTCAAAAGAAAATGGAAGAGTTGGTAGCAACTAATCCTGTTCTGGCCAACATTACCGGCGGAACTAAATTTGATTACCTATAAGATTCTTTTGTAAGTTTTATTGCCTTCTCCCTGTGCCGGGAGGAGGCGATTTTTCTTAGATAAAAATGTAAAAACTTATTCATTAGAAGACTTCAAAAATCAAATACCAGCGGGTATTTAGGATCCCATCTTAACAAGTCTACAGGAAAGTATATTTCTCAATTGGTGAATAAAGAAAAAACACATACTTAGGTATACATAAAACAGCTTTACTCGCAGCAAAAGCAAGAGAGGAACATATTGTTGCTAATAGCCTACCGAATAGACTTAATTTTATAGGAGTACATGAAAATTAATAAATTCCTACCGTTTATTACCAAAAAATCTTCACCTATTTATATCTACGATACCTTACTTTCAAGAAGTAAAGGGATTGATAGAAACACCACAAATTCACTGTTTTACAGTATTTTAAAGTTTGGCATAGATAAAATTAGAGAACATGCCAAAACGTTACCGAGTATGACCGGAGTTACTCTTTATACAGAGTTGGTCAGCAAATTTTATCCTCAACGTATTGATGAGAAAGTCTTATCGGTATTTGTAGCTATGGCCAATAGCCTAGAAGAACAAAATGATAAATGGGATGCCGAATTAAGTAAGTTTGATATTAAAGACATCATGTGTTTTTTTCTTGTAATGGCTATGTTGGACAAAGAAAAAGATATGACATCACTAAATTTTCGAGGATTGTTGAAATACAAAGAAGTTTTAGAGGATTTACCTAAACACATAACATTATCAAATAATGGTACATCTGTAGTGTTTGATACAGAAGAAAATCTGAAAATTTTTATTCTGTACATGGCTATTTTTGAAGAAGACGATAAAGCGCTATTCAATGTAAGTCTGAAACCAGCTCCAAAGTCTGCACCAGAAGGAGACAACAATGACGTACCATTTTAAACTTGAAGAAGTTAAAGTACTTGTAAATGTTTCTATGCCAGTAATGCTTACTGGTGAAAAAGGTAGCGGTAAAACCACTCTGGCAAAACAGGTAGCTGAAGCATTGGATCTTGATTTCTACAGTATCTCAATGACTCGTCAAACAACATTATCTCATTTATTAGGATACATGAGTGTTGACGGTACCTATATTCCGTCAATTCTGCATAAGGCCATAACTCATGGAGGTTTGTACCTTTTAGATGAGATTGATGCTGGTGATGCTAACGTGTTGCTAAGCTTAAATACCATAGAAAACGGCTATTTATCCTTTCCCACTGGTATCGTTGAGTGTCACAAAGATTTCCGTTTAATGTCTACCGCAAATCCTCAGAATGAGCACCATCATTACACTGGAAGATCCAAGTTAGATGCTGCTACATTGGACAGATTTGATATAATAGATATTGACCGTGATCAAAAGCTTGAAGCTACTTTAGTGGACCGTGAAACGTTACGGAATATGAATATCCTTCGCAAAATAGTTAAAAATGCAAACTCTGATATCGTAGTTTCTATGCGTGATAGCTTACGTTATCAAACTCGTAAAAATTTAAATGTGTTGAATGATTTCGTATACCGCTTAGTTGGAAAAAGCAATTTAATGTTTGATAACTACAACGCTAAAATTAAAAGTTTACCAAAATACGCTGATCAATCTGAATGTAAGACATTTCCAGATTTGGTCAATTTACTGAAGTCTCAACAGGAGGTCCTATGACTACCCAAAATTTAGCTTTACATACTCCTTTGCATACCATTTTTCCAGAATCTTGGAAAAAAACTATGACAAATATGGATTACGCTGCATTTCGCAATCTGGATCATTTTAAGCATCATGTATCGAAGCTTACACAGAAAAATGATGACAACTGTGGTGTCACTTATGCTGATGCACTCGATAAACTACTGCATGGTGAGGCCGGGTTTCCTTCAGAGGAACAAGCATCAATTCGTAACCTGGTAAGGTCAAACTTGAAAAAGCGTGGACTGATCACTGGGGAAGTTTATGAAAACTACCGTTACAGTGTAGATGGTACCGCTGTAGGTTTTGATGTGGGCAAATATGCCAACGGTGAGCCTGATTGTGTTATTACACCCTCTGTTCAGTACATAGACTTTTTCTACGAATTGTATATCAGCATCAGCTACCCATGGCGGACTAGTAACTCCTTTATTCAGGAGAATATCGCTAAACTACTGGCTACTATTGAAGAACTGGAACGTCAGCATATTTTTATAAAAATTATGTTAATTCTGCCAATTAACAACGTTACCAATGCACGGGGTAAACAATTCTTTTCAAGTATTCCTGTATTTTCCCACAAAGAGCACAAAGATGTAGAAGGCATGTCTTCTGTGTTAAACGACAAATTGCTTCGGAAGTTTTACTTCGCGGTTATTGAAGATATCTATGGTGATGATCTTGCTTACGGATATGGCAATCCTGTTGAATTACCAGGTTGTATGAACGTAGGTAATGAATTTAACGAAGTGGAATTCTTTGAATCCGTTGTTAGTTCCGTTGGTGCATAATGGATACTTTCAAGCTCTTAGACAACTACATAAAAGATCGTACAGGCAATATTGGACCTTTTCCCGATATTGTACAGAAAGGAATTAATACTATAGCTGGTGAGATTCCGTTTAAGTTAAAACTTGCGATTACACTGGCAGAGCTTATTACTTTTTCATCACATCTGAGAAAACCTATCAAGCTGTACGATGGTACGTTAGTTCCTACTAACGCCATTGTATTTGCTTTGGCTGGATCAGGTATGTCAAAAGATAAATCCCTGAATACTATTCGAAAGTCTCTCGATATGGGCTATATGCAGATCGAAGATGAACGTAGAGAGTATGCCAAAGTTAAAGCCGAAAATAAGGCCAAGCTGGAAGGAAAAGGTAAGCATGAATGGAAGATGTTCTACGTTGAACCAAAACCGTTACAGGCCGGATTAGGTACTGTTGAAGGCTTACTGCATCATTTTGCTGATATCGGGCAGAACCCATTAGGTTCCGGCAGTATCACTACATCGGAAATTGGTTCTGAGCTTCAGACCAATGGAGCTATGACGGATATTATTAAAATAATTTCGCAAGCTTACGATCTAGGAAATGTTGCTCCAAAAATTGTTAAGTCTTCTGAAAATCAGACTCAAGCAATTAAGGGGTTACCGGTGAACGCTTTGTTCTTTGGTTCCCAGGAAGCACTGCTGTTTAATAATGAAATCAAATCAAAATTTAAACTGGTATTCAATACCCAGTTGGCACGTAGAAGTATCTTTACTTTCACACCTGAAGTTCCTACACGGTTGGAAATTTCCTCCATTGATGAACTCTACAAACTGAAAGAAAAGGAACGTGAACGTGTACTAGCTGCACAGGAAGCATTGAGCCATCTAACTTCTGGTTTGGTTGAAACTACCACCCAGGAACCTCTTACGTTAACCCCGGAAGCAACTAAGTTATTTGATGTTTACCTGGAGTACAACAATTTTATATCTGATGATCAATCGAATAAGTACCCAATATCAAAACTAAGTAGAAAGCATAAGCAGTGGTTAGCCCTTAAGTTAGCCGGTACGTATGCAATTCTGCACGGCAGAGAATTCGTTAATGAGGAAATGTATGCCTATGCTATCAATACCGTTGAACTACTGGCACCACAACTCAGTGAATTTGAAAAGGAACTTGTAAAAGAGCCTTATGAGCAACTGGCTGATATGTGCAGCTACAAAGCTGAAGATAGTTCTTTCTTCTTGTCATTACATGAACTCAGAAAGTTATCATATGTTACTGGTGCCGGTTCTTCGAAAAGCAAAGTAGAGGAATTGGCTAAACTGGCAAACAGTTACGATGAAGGTGGACGTTACACAGTTCACGAAAACGGTATTCAATACGATGAGCAAATTATTACCGATGAAATCGGTGTATCTTGTATTTTCTTTGAAGATACTGACCTGAAAGGGGAAGAGCTTAAAGAGTATATGGCCAGGAACTGTAAAGATGGCTTTGATGTCTATGATACAGATTTTGCTGAAATGCGAGATATGCTCAAAAATAATGCTGCTTATGGTCCATTTGTGTTTGCTGATGGAAAACGTGGTAAAGACAATGTTCAAGGCGGTACCAAATTTGTTGTTCTCGATATAGATAAGTCGTACATCACTGATGAAGAGGTGCATGTATTACTCAATGAGTACAACCATTATGTTGCCCGTACAAGTGATCCTGAGAATGAATTTAAGTTCAGAGTTTTGCTGGAACTGGATTCTATCGTCGATATAGAGCCACAACTGTGGAAAGCATTTATCCAGGAAATTGGAAAAGAGCTTGGGTTGGTTGTAGATAGTCTTCCTCAAAGTCAGATATTCTTCTCATTTGCTGATAGAAATATTCTTGAGCAATTGGATGGATCTACACTTAAAACTAAATATTTACTGGAAAATGCCAGTGAGTGTTTACGTAACAAGCCAAAGCTTCCTTCAGAATTACCTCCTAAAGAAAAAAACAATAAGTTAGCTGATCCTCGTGAAACTTTCTCATTTGCTTTTACTGCAGAACCTGGAGAACGGTCTATTTTACTATACCGTGCATTAGCGTATGCTATTGACCTGGGAGCTGATGAAGAATACATAGAAAAGCTGGCTCATGAAGTTAACGACTACTGGATGGAATCAATGGACAAAGACCGCTTAAAGAGAACGCTTATCACACCTGCACTACGGAGAGTTTAATAATGATTAGAAAATACCAAAAAATACAATCTTTCAAAAATGTCTGTAAGTGGGTACATAAATTAATTTATGAACTATTACAGTTAAAGGAGATGATAATGACTTTTAAACACCCCGTAGTTACAAAAGAACTTGAAGGTACATACATTAAAAAATCTACTAGTACAGGTGAGTACGTATTTCTAAGCGATAATACTTTCGGAAACGAAACTAAAATTTATGACCATACGGATATAGCAAGTTTTCTTAGAGACTTAAATATAAGTGCTTCTGATTTAGAAGAGTCAGAAATTGAAAGAGATACTTTTTATATCTCTTACTTTTTGGGTGCTTAATACCATGAATAAAATACATAAAACATTTTATTCTTGGAGGTATAAATACGACAATAAAAAACGTATTTGGAGAGCTTTTAGAAATACAATTGAAGTTAATCAATTTCATGTTCATGAATTACATTTTGTTATGGAGCACTTAGATGACCCAATGGAATTACCTAACTTAGTATTAGCAAGGGTTCCTGTACTCTCGTCTGAGGAGAGACAGAAATTTCTTACAGAAGTAGCCGAAGAGACAGGTTATGACAGCAACAGTGAAGAGTGCTAACCGATGACTAGTATTTATGGTGTTATCTAATGTGGATTTACAATGGTACCCCAGTAGATTCTCATGCCGATTTACTTACCGGTTGTACTGATTTTGTGTACCTGATCACTTATGCCTGTGGGCGTATGTATATCGGTAAAAAAAGTGTTCGAGCTATAAGGCGACTAAAACCGACAAAGAAGCAGCTGTCTAAGCGTAAGAACTACGTTCGTAAAGAATGGGTGGATTTGCCCTTTGCCAAGTATGAAGGCTCTAGCGAGCTTACACAGGGCCTGAAGGCAGTCTCTAAAGAGATTTTATATCAATGCAGCACTAAGAAAGCTGCTACCTACCTGGAAGTGGCCTTATTGATGCACCATGATGCTTTATTTGATCCTGATTTCATAAATGAGAATATCAGTGGAACATTTTTTAATTCAGACTTAGATGGTCTATTGGAACCATAAGCAGCTGACGGGTACCGTATCTACTGGGAATAAGCCTGTACAAGCAGTGAAACTACTGAGGATTTGAAAAGATGAATTTAATGATTATAGACGATAAACACGCTATTAAGAGTGATAGTTCATCCTGGATGGTGTGCAAACGCGGAAAAGATAAAGAAGGCGAAGATACCTGGACAGCTATCAGCTGGTATGGGTCTCTAGAAGGGGCTATACAGAGCCTGGCAGACTTATTACTAAGAACTGATACTAGCACTAGCCTGCAGGAGTTAGAAGCCTCTGCGGAACGTATATCAAAGCTATTTGAAGGTATTCCAAGTATTCATATAAAAGTAACTAAGGATTTAAAATGAGTGATTTAAACACAATAGTACAGCAGAAAGAGCCAGCACTTTTTAAAGCTATTCGAGAGTCGCAATTGATTAGAGATAATATTCCGACTTTTTATGTATCTGCTGATGGAAGATGCTGCACTCATAGACTTGGAAATATTGATATTCCAGTCTGGTGCAAATCCGCCGAAGACGGATTTAAGTTGATGCAAATTATTGATAGCTTATAGCGTCATAACCCCTTAAACAGCAGACGGCGTATTAATAAAAGAGGTATTGAGAGTATGAAAGTAGAAACCGAAAGCATTGAAAGTGAAAAAAGTGCTGTCCTAGCCGGTCGGCTGGATCGATTTGTTAGGCGCTTTTTATTTGGTGAAATGAAATGAGCAAAATTCTATTACCGACAGGATGCTTGATTGTTGATGACTATTCAAACGGCAAACTAGAGACGCTTTCAATAGGCGACTACGGGAAACATAAAAACATAAAGGCTGATTTCCTTGGGTATACGCGCCCACTTAATGGTGTAGAAAATGGGCCGATAATGCCGCTACAGGAGAAGTGGGTAATAACTCTCTCTACTCAGTACGGGTGCGTAATGAAATGTACTTTTTGTGATGTGCCAAATATCAAGTTCTCAGGGAACGTCAGCTTCAGCGACTTAAAGGCTCAGTTTTACGCGGGGATAAATGCCTATGATAGTGTGAAATACACTGACAGGCTAAATATCCACTTTGCTAGAATGGGTGAGCCGGTTTTCAATCAGGACGTTTTGAGGTTTTCTGAGTGGCTAGGGGAGCATAAGCGTCAAATTCAAGATGAGACAGGCGTTAGGATTGAAGTTATTCACCCTGTTTTCACAACAATGTGCCCTGACTATAAGCACACATTTAATCGAATCCACGAATGGGTGAAGATAAAAAACGAGCTATTCAAAGGTCAGGCAGGTTTACAGATCAGTATCAACAGCAGCTCAGAGGTACAGCGTGAACAGATGTTTGGTGGCAGCAGTCACACCCTTATTGATATTGCAAAGAATCTCGAAAATATTCAAAAACCTATCGGTAGAAAGTATTGCCTGAACATAGCTTACGCATCAGGGAATGAAGTTGACGGCGCAAAACTCGCCGAGCTTTTTGACACTGAAAAATGGATGGTGAAAATAACGCCCATACATAACAACTCAGCCTGTATGGAGAATGGCATACAGACAGTAGACGGTTACCAAACTTACACCCCTTATACAGAGCCGGAGGAGAGCTGTAAGGGGGCCGGGTTCGATACCCTTGTATTTATACCATCGCAAGACGAAGAAGATAGCCTGATCACTTGCGGTAATGCGATTCTAGGTGGTGGGAAACTCAAAATTAAGCAAGGACTATAAAGTCTTTCTAACGATTGAATTTACCGGGCGCAGCACTGGCCTAATGGCATAAACGAGGAGCGTGAAACGCTCCGGTAGAATGGCTTGTTATAAGAGCCGATTTGGAGAAACATAAAATGAAAAAACTTTGTATTTATCATGGTAACTGTGCTGATGGGTTTACCGCTGCTTGGGCAGTGCGTAAAAAGCACCCTGGAACAGAATTTCACCCAGGCATTTACGGTCAAGAACCACCTGCTTGTACTGGTCGTGATGTAATTATGGTTGATTTTAGCTATAAGCGCCCAGTGTTACTAGAGATAGCAAAACAGGCTAAAACCGTATTAATTCTGGATCACCATAAAAGTGCTGAAGCCGACCTGGTTGATTTGCCAGAAAATGTTACTATCCACTTCGATATGGATAGAAGTGGAGCAATGATGGCATGGGAATATTTTCACCCAGATACTAAACCACCATTTTTAATTAAACATGTTCAGGATCGTGATTTATGGCGGTTTTCAATGGAGCAAACACGCGCTTTTCAGGCGAATTTACTCAGTATGGAATACACGTTTGAAAATTGGGATATGGTTGATGACCTATGTGCTGATGATTATAAATACTGGTCGTTTATCGGTGCTGGTGAAGCCATTGAAAGAAAGCACTTTAAGGATATTAAAGAACTGATAAAAGTGGCTGCAACGAGAAGCACTATAGCTGGATTTGACGTACCCACTTTAAATGCTCCTTATTTTTTCAGTAGTGATGCGGGTCATATTATGGCTGAGAAAGAACCGTTTGCGGCATGTTACTGGGATACAGCAGAAGGCAGGACCTTTAGTTTGCGTTCAGAAGAAGGTGGACAGGACGTGTCTAAAATTGCCGTTTTATTTGGTGGTGGTGGACATAAACATGCCGCCGGTTTTCAACTTGCCGCTGATGAATTGCACAAGTTGGCTAGTGCTTGTTAACAGAGATTATTGGTAAATAAACTATGAGTAAATCAGAATTTAAACGTCTTAATATCCAAAACGGAAGACCTATGTACTCCGATAAAGGTAGATTTGTTGAGATGCACAGAAACCAAAGACAGTATGCTTACCGAAAAGCAATAGAAAAATATCCTGCAATAGCACATCCTTATTTATGGGGTAAAGGTACTCCGGTAGAACATACTGTTAATGAATATAAAGAGCATCCAAAATTTAGAGGATATTATTTTAAGTGTTTAAAAGAAATTCGAGCTAAGAGATTTAAGTAATGAATTTACCAGAAGAGTATAGCAATGAAGTTTTACAGGAAACAGAGATAGGAGCCATAAGCTGAATGGAACAACGTGTTGAAAATATTGTAGGTGAAAAAGCCTATGAACTAAGAGTTTCTGGGCTACCCTGGAAAGACATAGCCAAAAAAATGATGTTTCAAGGCAAGAACCAGGTTGCTTATTTAAATGCAGCTGCAAAGATGTATGCTATTTATTCTGGTAAAGAATGGCCTGTAAAAATTAAAAAGAAACACCCCTGGGTAGTTGTCACACCTAATATGAAATTTCCTCCAGTATCTGTCGATACAGAAATTGAAATACTGGATATGTCTGGTTGCAGGAGTTACATAGTAGGAAGAGAAGCCGAATTTGGAAGAGTACTGCGAAGAAAAGCAGGAGAGTGTATTTGGCACAGAACTTCTGTTCATGCTTACAGGTTATTATAACAATAGCATGGAACCTTCACATGAGCCTATCTTAGGAGAATTAGGATTTTATACTCCTTTATTCTGGTTAGTTGTAGCTATTATTATTTGGAATATATAAATCATGAATGATTTTATAGAAGTATCCTACGAAGTATATTCGACACCCTGGTTTATTCGTCAAAAATTAGCACAACTTGAAGAGCACATTATGCTCAGTTTTGACACAGAAACTCGTAGTGTGTACTCCAAAGAAGAACGTAAAGAAGCTAAACTTTTACTGAAAAATCCTAAAATCAGTTTAAAAAATAAAAAGTTATCACTGCAGGTAGTTAATAGTTCAGGTTTAAGTTTTCCTTCGCTGGTAACTGTTACACATTTTATATTTGGTATCAGTGACTGCGAGAGTGTTGTCCTTATTGCCGAAAACATGGCAGTAGAAATGATTATATGGAACTGGTTAGCCAAATATGAAGGGTTAATTATTGTCCACAACAGTTTGTTTGATCTTAAACTGATGTATCACCGGGTAAAGAAATTTCCGAAGAATTATGAAGATACTCAATTGTTAGCTAAAACTTTTGTTAACCATGTTGATATATGGAAAGCAAAGGTTGGACTGAAAGAACTTGTTGGAGATCACTACCTGCCTGCATGGTCTTTATTTGACACATACGAACCTAAAAATTTAAGAGATCCTAAGTTTCTTATGTATGCAGCTACTGATGGATGTGCTACAATACTACTTTACGAACAATTAGAAGAGCACATCAATAAAAATGAGAGAAATTCACGGGGATACTGATACTAGACTTCATAATATTTGGAAAGGCATGAAAAATAGGTGTAGAGCAAAACAATACGAAAAAACTTATAAAAATATTGAAGTTTGTACAGAATGGAAAAATTCTTATTTAGCCTTTAAATCTTGGGCTTTATCTAATAATTATAACGAAAATTCTTCTATAGATAGAAAAAATAATAATGATAACTACTGCCCAGATAACTGCAGATGGACAAACCAAATAGTTCAATCTTCAAATACTAGAATTCTTTATTCCCATAATAAATCCGGATATAGAGGAGTTAGCTGGAATAAGAAATACAGTAAATGGGAGGTGTCAATAAGCGTAAAATCAAAGGTAATAAAAGTAGGGTACTACGACTGTATAAAAGAAGCTGCTCAAGCTTATGATACCTATGTACGTGATAACAACCTACCCCATACAACTAATAATACTGCAAAACGTACTGAGTCTAATACAGGTAAATTACTACTGACTACAAATACCTCTGGGTATATAGGAGTGAGTAGACCTAAAAGAATAAGACACTTAAAAAATTCTTGGGTAGCGCAAATCTCTATAAAGAAAAAGAAAATATTCAGTGGGTATTTTAAAACTGCTTTAATAGCTGCAATAAGAAGAGAAGAATTTATTATTGCTACAGGCTCAAGCAGTAAACGAAACTTTAGTGATAAAGATTTAGAACAACATATAGAGGAGTTTAGTGATGCCTAACGTACCATTACAATTAGTAGACTCAAAATTTGCTCATTGTGAAGAAAATTCTATGAGTAATAAGACTACTATCATAAATAGCCTATCTGACAAATTTCCACAACAGTATATTGATAATTGGTTTGGTGCTGATAGCTTTTTCAGTACTAATTACCTTACCGGTGTATTAAAACAAGGGTACTTCATAACAGTAGATTACTTTATGGGTTCCGAAATATATTCCGTAAAACTGATATTGTCAGCCACGATTGAAAATGTAACTGGACCTCTTGATACACTGGAATTAGCAAGAAAATGGGTTAAAGAGAATGTCTAAAAGACCTTACGAACTACTGCCGTTTCCTTATCCGGCTGACTATGATCCTTCTGAAGAACAACCTGATTTCTTTTATGAAAACTTTTTAAAGCATTTCATTCCAGATATGATCAAAATAATGGATGCTGGACTGCATATTGATGAAAAAGCAGTCGATGAATTGCGTAAAGTTATTGATGATGTTTTGGAAAAAGTCTCCGTAGCTTTAAAAGCAAACAAGATCGTAATGCGGTATCAAAAACATAGGCTGCCTGCAGCTCAGAAAGCTCATGCAGAGAAGGCTACCCAAGCAGTAAGAACATCAGATCACTATCTGAAAGAGTATGTGGCTTCTGACATGGTACACCGCACATGGGTAATGAACACGTATCTAGAATCTACTGGGGCTAAAGAGTATTGTAAAGAGAAGTGGTCTGTAGCCGAATTAAAGAAGCACAATGTATGGGCTAATGATCACCTGGTAGACATGCTAATTCATAAGAATGTTTCAGTTACCAATAAATATGTGAAAGCAGGGATGGTTGCACTGGCGGAATATAAGGTGGAACTGTGGAACAGGCCACGATACGAAAATGCTAACACAAAAGTTAAGGTGAACGCATTCAACCCTGGAAGCACTAAACAGAAACAGGAACTGTTCAGCATGCTTGGTCTAGAGTCTACTGCTACCAGCAAAACAACAGGTGATGATTCCTGGGGAAGAGATCAATTAGAAGAGTTGCAAAAAAATTCGACAGGTAAAGATCTACTGCTGTTACTGGATGCACTTATCGATCACTCCTTTAGTGGGATTATTAAGAACAATTTTATAAAGGCATTCGACTCTTACACCATTGATGGCGTACTCCACGGCAATATTCGTTTAGGTGGAGCTAAGACTTGGAGAAATACGAGCAATTCACCAAATCTTTTGAATATGCCCTCAACCAAATCCATATACGCAAAACCTTTGAAAAAGTGCTTTATTGCTCCAAAAGGTATGCTTGTAATTCAAGCAGACTATAGCTCTTTAGAAGATGTTGTATTAGCAAATATAACATTAGATGAAGGGAAATTAGCAATACAAAAAGATAAAACTCTAGATGCGCATTGTTACAACGCACTTGGCTACTATCCAGAAGAAATAGAAAAAGTTATCGGAGTGCAGGGAAATTACAAAGACAAAGTACGAAGATTCAAGCAAATGGTTGAAGGTAAAAATACAATCCTAAAAGAAATACGTCAAAAAAGTAAACCTAACACCTTCAAATTAGCTTACTTGGGATTTCCGGATGCAGATAAAGGAGGAACAATAACTAAAGAAATTTATGATAATTATCATAATGTTCTTTATCCAGAAGTTAGGGCATTCTTAGATGATTATGTTATACCTACAGCACAAAAGCAGGGTTACCTGCATTTGGGCTTAGGAGCTAGGATTTATTGTGATAACGTAGATGATGTTTTTCGTACTCTTTTTAACAGCAACTTTCAGTTTTGGAGTATACTTACATTAATAGCTGTTAATGAACTAAATTATCGAATAGAGCAGGAACAGCTAACCGAAGAAATTCAAATTACCTCCACCATTTACGACTCTATCTACTCTAATATTTCAAGCAATGCAGAAATAGTAAAGTGGTATAACGATAATTTAGTCGAAATAGGTAAAAAAGATTTTCTTGTGTGCCAACAAGTCCCTAATACACTTGAATGTGGTATTGGACGGAACTGGGCAGAAGAAATAGCACTGTCACCTAACGCAACAACAGCAGAAATACAAAAAATCTTGAATACTTTTTAGTTGTTGATACTCGTTATGTTAATGACTACTTATAGGAAACAGTATGACTATGATGCAAACAGATAAACCAGAAATGAAAATAGGAGTAACAAAAGATAATGACTAATTCGATTGATGAAATACTATGGGAAAACATGGTAGCTAAATTAGCTAAACCAGGAGAAGAAATTCGTAAAAGCCTTACAGCTAAAGAGGCTCATGAATTACATATGGTTATAGGTATAAGCGGAGAAGCCGGGGAGTTACTTGATGCTTTAAAAAAAGTTAGTATCTACCGAAAACCTTTAGACAGAGAAAATGTAATAGAGGAACTTGGAGATCTAGAATTCTATATGCAAGGGCTAAGAGGTAGTTTAGGTATAACCAGAACAGAAGTACTAGCACATAACTTTAATAAACTAGCTAAGCGTTATGAAGGATTTAATTATTCTGATAATGCTGCACAACAAAGAGCAGATAAAAATGACTAACCCTCTGCAGTATAACGACCACAAAGCCGATATGCCGGATGACTGCATATTTAAAATTAGCCCGAGTCAATTCCCTAAATTTGCGGATAAACCACATTTTTGGTATCGATCAGAAGTGCTTGGTATTAAAGACTTCGAATATAATACGTCAACAGTATTAGGTACAGTAGTTCATTACTGCGCTGATCAAGTTGCCAAACAATTACCGGTTGATACCAATATTATCACTGAGTACATAGAGTCTTTTGAAGATAAAGAAGACTACGATCCTGATGCTGTAAAACACCATTATGTTGAAATGGCTGAACACCTGGTAAATGACTATGTGCTTGAAAATGCGTTTCTCGAAACAGAGAAATTTGTTGTAGCTCCAATACGCGATGGTTACTATATTGGTGGTCAACTTGATGCTCTCCAGGGAGAAAAAGACGAGTGTATGATTGTTGATTATAAAACATACCATTCAAAGACTACCCCCAGAGCGTTTAACTCTACTTACCGTTACCAACTGCTTACTTATGCTGCAGCTTTAGTTCGATTAGGTTATACACCCACACGTATACGTTTGGTCTATGTAAATCGCCATATTGAAGGTGCAATCAGTGAAAAGACAGGTAAACAGCTAAAGTCCTATCCACCGACAGTCACAGTGCTTACCGAGACTATTACGGAAGAAGACTATGCGTTCATAAACTCTCTTTTAGAGTTGTGTGTAGACAGTGTTGAAGCCAGTAAAGCACACCCAGAATTAACTCATGTCATTTGGCATGACCAACGCCTTAAAGAGGAAAAATAATGAGCAATGTAAAACTTTTGGTAGCAGCTCTTCCGGCCATCGGTAAAACAACCCTGTTACAAAATTTAACAGACACCCTGGTAATCGCAAGAGACGGTAAAAAATACCCTTTTGCACAACCTCATATCAATGTTCCTGATTACACATCAGTCAGTGAACTTATCGATATAATCTCAAATACTGTTGAAAAGTATGAAAACAAAATGGGTGAGTTACCAAAAACAGTAGCTATTGATTCAATATCCAAAATTTTATTAGATATTGAAGGTTACTGTCTGGCAACTATTAAGTCTTTTCCTTATGGAAAAATTAATACAGAAATTAAAGAATTTGTCGATTTCATCGAAAGGGACCTGGCTGATGCTTTTAATGTTGTTCTGGTATCACATGCCTTATACAACGAAGATACTGTTGGCTACTCACTGGTTAATGCTGGTGGAAGTTATGGTAAGAAAGGTGGAATACTTTCTGAAGTTGATGAGTCTGTATTTTTGGAACTTAAAGGTAAAAACCGTGTAATTCATTACCGTAATCCAAAAATGTGTGCCAGAACTACTGTGAAAAAATTACCAGACAGTATCGATAACAAAGACTTCGACTTACAAAAACATTTAGATATGTTGCAAAGCAGACAATCTGAAGCTACTGCTTGGTCTTTAGGCTAATTTAACGTTATGTGCAATTTTCAAACTGCAAGGTTCGGGATAGTAGCTTGTTCTAGACACAGCTCCATCTAACGACGCGTAGCGACTATTCGCACATAACTATTTATTTAACGTTTTTAACCTTTTTATTTCAATATACTGTGCTCTGATCTACTGACTCTGATTGGCCATATACGTTGTTACATAACAGACAGATATTGTATCTTTGTCGGTTAAAAGCTATTTATTTAACGCCTATATTTAATGAAACGAATGTATTTTCGTTTTTGAATCTTCGATGGGAGACATCTAGAGGTAGGCTATTTATTCAAGGGGTGTACAAATAAGAAATAATAGTAAAACATTTCATGTTGGATTATTTCATTCTCTTGTAGAGGCTGTTATAGCCAGAAACAATTTTATAAAATTACATTCACTTAATAATACATTAAGTGGTATTTAATAGGGAATTTTCCCGTCAAACTAAAACAACACACTGAGTGTGTAGGAATACAGCATATATGAGCTTCTTCAAATCCTCAAAAAAAGCAGAAGATGTAAAACAAGGTGGCAGTAACCACATTACGTCGTCTGGTGTTTACCCAGTAACTTTACTTGCTCCAATCGTAAGTGTGTCCAAAGGTGGATCTACTTCGATTGATATGTTCGTTGATCATGCAGGGCAAAAACAAGTCATCTACGGCAATCTACGTATTACCAACAAAGATGGTTCTCCTAATAAAATTGGAGCCAAAATCTTTAATCAGCTGATGATCATTGCTGATGTTGAAGAAGTATCTGATCCTATTGAAATCGATCTTCCAATCGGTAAGAAAGCAGCTATTAAGACTGTAGCTGCTCTGGAAGACCTGGCTGATATTGATGTCATGATGCGTGTTCAAATGGAGTATGGCATTTACCAGGGAAATATCACCGAAAAGAAAGTTATTAAAGCTTTCTTTCGTGCTGGTGATAACGCTTCTGCAGAAGAAATTGTTAACGATGAAGAAGCTGGTTCAGCTTTCGAACGTGAATCAAAGTACCTGGATAACATCACATTCAAGGATGAAGTAACACCAGAGCAGGTTAAACAGTGGATCTCGGACAAACGTCCAAAAGGGACTGCTGGTGACTCTGCTGGTGGAGCTGATACTTCTGAAAAGAAGCCTAGCTTCGGCAAGAAACGTGCTTTCGGCAAGAAGAAAGAAAGTTAAGGAGAAGGCTGGTGTTAGACACCTTAAAAGCAACTGCTGTGACTATATCAGTAGTTTTATTTTTAGGTACTCTTACCTTTCTTGTACCTATATTGATTCTAGCTGTAACAAATGCCGTAGTAGTAATTATAGTGTTTTTAATAGTTAAAGATCACATTACTTCTAAACCGTAATATGTAGGGGAGCAATCCCCTACATTTTTACTATAGCCAGCTTATTGCGGGAAGCTGAGCAGCTTCTTCCACAATATCATCAGGAAAATTGACTCTAGACCAAATATTAAACGGATTATCGTCAATAGAATCTGCCTCTCCAAATGCTTTTTCTACTGCAAGAATACTAATCATAGAAGCAGCACGTTCAGTAAAGAGACTAAATATAATTTTAAATTTTCTGAAAAAGAACTTTGTAAACATAATAGCTCCAAGATCATTAATAGTTTGAAGCTCTTTAGAAGTAACTACATCATAGTTTACAAAAGTTTCTACAACTTCTTTTAAAACCTTTTGTTTGTATTCTAGTCTAGTTTCTCTTGATTTAAACTTCTTAGGGACGTTTGATGTTCTATGCTTGTACAAAGCAAATCTAGCAATGAAATCACTTACCTGTGTAGCCCTAAGCAGTAATTTGTAAGGTCCAGTAGTTTTATCCATATATAGGTATTTATAGGAGGTAGCTACATATTCATGTAAATACTTATCAGCAAGCTCCTTTGCTCTTTCTGCTAATTTTGCTTTACCACTATATATATCCTCTTCTAAATTAATATCTTCTATGATATTTTGAAAAATGCCTTCATCAATTAATTCTGCTACTGGATTGTTGTCTACACTGTCTTGTAACCTACTTAGCTTAAGTTCTAACTTTTTACGTTTATTTGCAGATAACTTGATATTACTTTGTAATTCTCTTTCTGTAATATCTCTTTCAGACAAATCTTTCTGATAGTTTTCCAACTCTACTAGTGCTTCTGCCTGGTATGTTGCTATATTTCTGGGATTTACCCCTTTAGCAAAAAGGATAAGATTATTACTGACAAAGTTAGGTAATAGAATAACACCTGTCTTTATGACAATATTCTCTTTAGCTATTTTAACTGTTGCTATCCACAACTTTTCAATATCTACATTAGGTGCTTTAGGAAATAGTGTATTGCCTAAAAGCCATGTTAGTGTTTTATTGACACTTCTAATTGTACCTCCAACAAAATTTTTCTTATCTGTAAATTTCATTTTTCTGAAACCGAATATCAGATTTAAGAATTCCTCCCTAATATAAACATCTTCATTTTCACCCCAAATACTTTTAATAGCCTTTTTCATTTCTAGAGGCATAAGTTTATACATTTCTGCTATTTCAGGATCTGAAGAAGTTTCAGTAAAATTCACATATTCACGTAATTGCGTACTTTTGTTTTGCTCAAATTCTTTTTTAGCTTCTATTAATACTTTTTTGTTTATTTCTGTAGAGCCTGTTTTATCCACAATACTTCCAAACATACGTCCTAATACATGATCAAATCTGTTATCCCGGTTGAGCAAACTGTCTTTATTGTGTTCAGACATTAAGTAACGTAGATTAACTGCATTACCGTGCTCAGACACAATAGGCTGCAACTTTACTGTTTCTGTTGGTTTAACACGCTGAGAAAGCTGCCTATAAGCCTTTAAACGTTTTTCTGCTATTACTCCAGCAGTTTTAATTTTAGCATCTCTATAGCTCATTTCAGGGTCCATAGCCTGGTAGATATCCTGCAATGCTTCACCTTGATGTTTTTTAGCTGTAAGAGAAACAATAGCTTTAACCCAGGTAGCGTCACCTCCATTAGGATTTACCATTAACCATCTTTTTTCTGATTTATCAGAGATATCCATCGTAAGAGGTTTTTTATCCGCAGCAGCATAGGTGTAACCTTCAGAAATTAGTATGTCTATCTGGTCAGCAGTTGCTGTTCTTACATCTACTCTGGGATCAAATGTTTCTTTAGAGTATCCTTTTTCTGTTTGCATTTTATTATTGTGAAACAGTTTTTCTAAAGACATTTCTTTATTTAACTTGTGCAAAGAAAATAACTTAGCTATTCCATTATCTAAACCATCAGCAGCATTTTCCCTCTTATATACAGCATGGGCTAAATTTCGATAATCTTGTTTACTGTGTTTAATACCATACAAGGAAGCCAGTTCATCAATAAGTTTAGTAGCCCTATTCAAGTCACCAGATACTTCAATACCTAATCCCGCTGCATTAGCGATTGCGTAAGCATTATTTAATTGCCAGTCTACGGTATTGCTAGTAGCCATTTTTGAGCCTAAACCTTCTGCCTGGTTTATATAAAGCAAACCATTAGCTTTATATTCTTTTCTAATTTGTTTTTCTAAAGAAGTAATTAAAAGGTCCAAAGAGCTATCTGAGCTTAGAAGCCCCAGTAGATTATCGGGCGTATATTTGTCTCTTTCAGCAGTATCCAACAAAGACACTAAATCCAGCTTTATAAATATTTTATAAAGAGCTTCACTTTCTTCTGTAGTAACTTCTGTATGAAAACCTTTACGAATATGTTTAATTACGTTTGTAGCTTCACGCATACGTGCTTGGTCTACAATATGCTTAGAAGCTCGAAGCAAAGAATGCCATACAGCGTTATTTCCTTTTTGCTGCTGTATTTCTCTCACTAATTTAACAAAGAAATTTCTTTCTGTTATTCCTATATTGCGACTAACTTGTTTGATAACAGAACCTAATTCAGCATATATTTTAGAATCTAATAATCCTGCCAAAGTATGAAGTACTCTACCCGGAATACGTTTAGGCTTATCTTTCCTAGCATACTTAGCTGCAGGTGCAAATATCCAAGCATGAATTTTATCTACCGTTATCTGATTAGCAGAATCAAGTACATTAAACATCCTAAAAATACTGCGCTTTTGTTTTTCACTAGCAGTTAAGGCTTGATCTAACATTTTTCTTAAAGCTTTATCTGCAGTAAGATTTTCAATACCCCGTAGCTTATTAGCTGCATATTTAAGTGCGTCTTTATACCATTGCACTAAACGTTCCCATAAACTACCTTCACGCTTAGTTCTATTTCTTACTGTTAATGTAGATAATTTAGCTGCAAATCTTTCATTAGATAATCCATAAGCTACAAATTCATGCAAATAAGGATTTACAGTACGACCAGAAACAGGATCTTTATAACTACGACTATTATTAAACAAATACTCATAAGTCTCTTTAGCTGTTCGTACTTCATCTGCTGTAAAATCTTTACCTTTAGGAAGAAAATCTCTCCAAGTAGTATTTTTCTCAGCAAGTGCAAATATTTGTTTTAAACCTCTACGTAAACCGGAATTTGTATCTACTGCGTACTCAGTTACGGCATGTATAAGTTCGTGCACATACGTTTCTTGTGCAGACATCTTTACGTTGTTTTTATTGCCTGTTACTGAACCTAATACATGAATATCTTGAGTACCATCTGTAAAGGTACGCTGAGCACCTATTGTAGTGTCTCCGCTTTCACCCACTTTAATATCGATATCATGTTGTAACTTGATAAAGTTATCTAACAGTTCCTGTAAGGTAGCTGTATGTGCTGTAGATTCTTTTTCTACTCCTACATCTTCAAGCTTACTGAAGATAGTTTGAATAGTAGTAGCATCTATAACTCCTGAAAATAAAGAGGTAAAATTTTCAAAATCTATGCTTCTTCCGATAGAACCTTTAAAGCTTTCTATTTCTTTAAAAACAGCCGCTATTGGCCCATCAGAAGAATCTAAAGGCTTAACATTTTTAGTTTCTAAAATGTACACAGATTCTGAATCATGATATGCAGAATGGTTAACAGCTATATGAGAATGATCTTTTAATAAGCTCTCCCTGGCTGCTTTAACTTCTGTATGCAATTCTTTTAATTCTGCTATTTCTTGAATTAAGTTAAAGGCAATTCTTTTACCTTTGTCATTTTTGCTGTACAAGTTTTCTGACAAATGAGTAGAAATTTGACTACGTTCTTCTTCAGGTAGTGCTCTAACACTTTCGATAACATTATTAAGACTATCTGATACTTCCTGCATTAAGTCATATGAAGTAACTACATCTATAAAAGATTTATTATAGACACCTGTACCTTTAGCTACATCAGCTAAAGAGTACACTGCTGCATCGTGTACATTTAATGCTGCAAAAGCAGATAAAACAGCTTGCTGTATAACAGAGTCAATATTGTGAATATTAGTAACTGTTCCAGCTACTCCCGGGTCAAGGAACTTATAAGATTTTGCATAACTAGTGATACTGGAAGTACCTTCTTCTCGTGCAGTATTCCTTAAAGGTCTACTAAAACTTATCTGTACTTGGTATGCTTTGATATAGTTTCTTCTTAAACCTCCCTTTATGGCTATTATTCCGTCATCTAAGCCTTTAGAAAGTGGTCCTTTGACAATGGGCATAAACTTTCTTAAAGTGTCTAAGAGGGCTTCAGTCTCCTCTAATGACGGTATTCTACCAAGTTCCTCTTTTTTAGCTTCTAAAGCAATTTCAAATTTTTTGTTAAACGTATAAAACATAATTTGAAAAGCTTTATTAATTTTCTCTCTATATTTTATAAAGTTACCAAGTCTGTCTTCTAGAGACATGGTAAGAGCTTCACCATGAACTTCTAATACTGACTTTATAAAAGTATCCTGCTGTTTGTGTGTAAGTACAAAATCTTTATCCAGCTTCTGATCTATAGGTATAATTTCTTTTATAAGTGTCTCTAACGCATTCCCTAATACCATTAGTTCTGCATCTTCTGCTTTGGCTATTTTGGAATAAAACTGGTTCAGTACTGCGTATGCAAAATTTTCTTTAGCTTTTTTTAGCGCAGATCCATAATTGGTGACCATTAAAGGATCTTTACTAAATTCACGTCCTATATCAGATATAAGATTTCCTTCTTTTATGAATGAACCAATAATGTTTCTAGTAGCAATCGATATGGCTTTTGCGTTGTTTTTGTTCTTGTTAGCCATATCAGATATAACTTTCTGCCATTTAGCTGTAAGTTTCTGATACAAGTCCATAGAATTAGGCAAAGCAGCATGAGAAGGATAATCAGTAGTTACATTGTCTAAAAATACTCCACCAGAAGCCAGGTCTTCTACACCGTCTAATAGTGATAACATATTACCAATCATCACTCCGCTGGTAACAGCATCTGTTTCAATACCCAAGGTAGTTAAGAAAGGCTTATCAGGAGAATACTTAGTTAAAGCCAATAATGCTTCAAATGTATGCATTTTTTCTCCACCTAACTTAACAGCTTCTTGTATAGCTATTATGTCTTCTGGGGTCCTGTCGTTAACATTTTTCTTTAATGCATTAACAGCATCCTTTGTAGCTGCAAGAATACTTTTAAATTCTTTCAAACTATCAAGAAAATGATGTTTATCTATTCCATAACCAAATGCTTGAGCTACTGCTAGTTGAAATGTCCTATTTAGCTTAAGACCTTCTACAGATACCAGGTGACTTTTTAAACCAATCATGTGCCTGATTAGCTTGTCTTGAATAGGGTCAATAGTATTATTGTCTATAAACAGTCTTCCACCCCGGGATACAAAATACTTCATGTAGAAAGATTGTTGAGGTTTACGTAACTTCCCAATAAATTCTTTAATATTGTCCAGACTACGATCAATTCTGTTATTAACAGCTTGTAAACTTTTACGTTGAGTTACATGCGCATTTTCTATGTCAGTATTTCTTCCTGTGACAATAGCTTGTGTTGCTTCATCCAGCTCAAAGAATTTATTTACAGTACTATTTCTAACAGTCCACTTATCCTGTTGTATATTTCTAATAGTGTTACCGGTTCTTTCTGGTGTCTGTTGACGAGTACCTCTCATAAACTTAGGAGTATGTGTAGAAGGTTTACTCCCGGGAAATACTTTATAGTTTTCTAGATTAAGAAGTTCAGGAACAGCTTCAGTAGCTTTTCTTATTTCAGATAAGGTTTCAATATTTTCCTGACTAACTATTTTTACAAAAAGAGTATCTTTACCAACTGTCTGCTGTGATTCGCTGATAGTTCCTGTATCTGAAGGAAAGTCTGTAGCAGGTACAGCGGTTTGTTGCAGCGTTCCTCTGTCTATCATATAAGCTACAGCCAGTGCTCCTAATGCTACTTTTAACCGAGGTGCTACAGAACCATCGACATCAGATACTTTAGCTTTAAATCCAAGCATACTAAATATCTCAGAACCTAAGCTGTCTATGACACTAGACTGTACAGCTCCTATATCAGTAAATTTTTCTTCGTGTTTTGGTTTTACCCATTCACTAGTATTTCTACCAAATATTCTATTTATGTCTTCCCAGGTGTTTGTAAACGTACCGGTAGCTTGAGTAGCTAACCAATTAGTAATAGCGATACCAGTAGCTTCAATAACCATAGGATCTACTGTGTAACCGCCTGTTTCTGCTTTCTGCAGTAAATATTGATACATATCCGTATACTCATCCAGTACAGCTCTATTACCTATAGCTTTACCTTTTGTGAAGTTACCGAATCTACTGTCTGTCATGTATGGGAGAATAGGTGCGTTATCTTTATCTCCATGTACAAAAGAATTAAACCCTTCGGTATTTCTTTTAATATACTCAACAAATTGTTTATCTTCTTTGGAGTATTTTGAGTAGGCAATAGCGCCTTCTTTAGTGTTGTTGAGATAATCAGACAAGGATTTAGAATTGTGAAACAGTACGTTCAGTTTCTTTGAGCTGGTCTCTATGAAATCAGATAACCTTCTAAGTCCTCCAATTAGTATTGAGTTGTTCAGAATATTCTCTGCTGCAGTAGCTGATATTCTCTCAATAATTTTTTGGTTCTTTAGTTCAATTTCCCTGCTAGGAGGCTGTATAACATACTCTTCTTTAAGAGCTGTTTTGCCGTAAGCATCTAACAGCAAGGTTTGCCTGGTTTTAAGGTTGATCTGAATAAGGTCATGAACAGCTTTACGCTTCTCTTCTTTAGAAGCTTCAGGATCGCTTATAATGTTAAACCCTTTTCTGTTGCCTTTAGGTAATCTACTGTTATCTAATGACAACGTAATTACATTATGCTCTTTAAGAATTTTTTCTACATTACACGCCATTACAGAATACCTGATTTTAGTAGAAGAGATACTATGCTAAGTAGCTCTTCATCTTCTTGTTGAAGGTTCTGAGTATACTCTATTTTTTTGTCTAGTGGCTGATTACGCTGCAGTACAGCTCTTTCAGCGCCTGGTCCAGAAGATACTTTTACTTTAGGAAGAACTTTTTCTATTATCTCTTCAAAAGAATCAAATAAGAAACTGTCCGTACTAAAAGATTTTGTACTGAAAGATTTGGAAGAAAACATTATTCATTAATACTCCTAAACAGATCCGTATCTCCACTTCCTCCTACTATTTCCGTATCATTCATAGACTTAGCATTAGCATTAACTTCACCTGTAATGGTGTAGTTTAACCCACTTGTTTTACTTTCTACTGCTGTCAGCTGTGCTTGCTCACTAGCGGTTAAAGCACTTCCACCAGTAGTTACAACAAACACTTGAGACTTCCAGTTGATCTGTACGCCATATCCTGATGTAGAAGGGTCTTTAACCGGGTAGGCACTATCCGCTCTGTAGATGCGAGCTGAGTCTGTTTGTTTAACAGTGTAAGTCACACCTGTAGGAGAGTTAAAGTAAATATCAACTACACTATTATTTATTAAATAATTGCCTGTATCATTAGCCGTTATTCCGTTCCAGAAGCCTGTAATACCTATCGCATCAGTTAATGTATAACAGTAAAAAGCATAAAACTGAGCTGCAATAAAATCGGTATCTGTAGCAATCTCTATCTCATCTCCAGCGTAATCAGCTGTAAACACAGTTACTGCACTGCCATCTACTGAATTAATAGCGTAAATAGTATCTGCACTTATAAAGTTACTGCCATCAGCAGTAATACCATCTGTACTTGCAGTAACAATAGTTTCACCGTACTCAAACGATGTACCTGCATCTAAATGTGCAAATCGGATACGTATTGAATCACCAGAAGAAGCGTAATCCACATGACCATTCGTGTACGAAGTGGAATAACCTGTACCTGTCGGATCACCGCTATAAATAACTTTATCTGTAGTTACATTGTATACGTGCAGCCTAGTATCACCACCTATACCATCAGGCAGGTTTGTAATAGATATATTTGCCAGCACTGGTTTAACGTAGTAAGTTCCATCATCTGCTTGGAACCGTGTAAAATCTGGGTGATCAGCACTACTTCTCGAAACATAAAATCCGACCAAAGTAGGTGTATTACCTTCTTCATATCCGTACTCAGTTTCTACAGCAGAAGCGTTATAAATAACCATATCAGGGAGTTCGAAGTACCTTAACCCGGTACCACCAGCTATCACAGTGTTAGGGTTATTAGCGGCATTATAATTAAGTTGGTCTGCTATATCTGTACCACTGTTAGTACCACCATCAACTATCTCATATGCAAACACTTTACCACCAACGGTACCGCCAGTTACTAGTGTTATGTCGACTGTAATACCTGGATCTGTACCAGCATAGTCATGACTCTCGTTAGCTAACCCTACTTGGTATAAGGTAGATCTCAATGCAGAATCACCACTGGCTGTTAGAATATCGATTCTACCTTGCTTACTACCTGCAAGAAATGATTTAATCAGCAAATAGTTTGAGGTATCTGTTGTAGCCACTCCGTCATGATCTGGATCAGACCAATACTGAAAAGCTTCGTTAACCACATTACTAGTCAGTGCTACTGCCGTAGATGCCCCCGAATCAATTTGTCTGTAGTGCGTAGTAGAATCAGTAATTACTCCAACGGTTTTAACAGCACACCATTTCTCTATGGGATTAGCTGAGTCAGCAGCAGCGTATACCTCACTGCCAGTACCTTTCCATGTGCTCATGTCTGAGCAGGTCATGCCACCAATTAAGTCAATACGAACTAAACCACCGATAACATCCATCAGTAGAGGGGTGTTGTAGTAACTTGAATTAGTACGGATAGCATCAGCTAATGAAGATCTTACATCCAGAGCTTCCTGATCAGCGGATATAGACAATACCTTAGTCGTTCTGTTGTATGTATAGTCGGTAGTTATTACTAAACCGTGGGAGGAATTATAAGCCTCATCATAATCAAGTGTAATATCATAGTCACCGTTGTAAGGAACTACGTCTTGTCTATTTACTGGTACATAACCTTGCTTAAGTACTTCAATATCCATAGGATCATCATCTGGATATGTGTAGCTTAAAGTTACCCCGGTTGTACTACCAACTATCGTTTGAGAGTCATCTTCAAAATAGCGAATTAATGCCGTTACATCTGAATTGATAACAAGTGATACTGTTGGAGTAACGACTGTTAGTGTTCCTGTACTCGAATTATTAACAGTTAATGCATTGGCAGATTGAATACTAAAATCTGTTGTTCCCGTGTACTCAATATCGTAAGTGTTGCCATATACTGTTAGATTTGGATCAGACCAAGAACCTGTTTGATCGCCCGTTATCCTTATGGCGGGTGCATTTGTATTATCCTTAAAAATAGCATCTGTTACCACATCATCAAACATCGTTTCGCTGGTAATGTCCGCTATGGATGCGGTTTCGCCTGTAACTACATTGGATATCGTAGCCCCGCTTAATGATGCACCGTTGTGTACAAGAGCCTTACACGACGATACATTAGCACCGGTAATATTTACTCCTGATTTCCATTCAACAGTACGACCTACAAAATTACATCCTGTAAATATATAAGTGGCAGATAAGCTAGAAGCTGCATCTACCGTAAAGTATTGAAACGTATCTGAAGCTACTATTGAGTTAGCAAAGTTGTAAGAGTCAGCCGCTGATGCTTTTATTGTTAAAGCAATATCTTGATCACCTACATTCCATTGATGCTTATTTTCATGTTTTAAGATATAAGCAGAAGGAGTTTCTAAGCTTGAGGCAGCAGCATAGAAGTGAGTTTCATTAACACCATCCCCAAGCTGAACACCAAACTTCTTTAAATACTGCCCTGTCCCTTGTAACTGTACATACTTGTTTCCTTGATTTGGTGAAAACTTATTGTTTAGTTCCTGTAAAGTAACGGGAGCACTAACACCTCCACCGACTATAATAGCTTTCTGGATAGAATATACATTAGATATTCTAAAATATTGAGGGTTACTATTGTTTGGGGCTCTATGAAATAGGAAGCTTATTTTAGTAATGTCTGTGTAGTCAACAGTTCCGCTGCTATCTAATATAGTTCCAGTAGCAGGGGATATAATAAAAGTGTCTTTAGTTGTATGGATAGCATTATCTCTATTAGCTGCTTGAAAGGCATTCCAGTTGCCAGAGCTGTCACCAAATACAATTACAAAACCTTTATCACCAAAAAAATCAGTTGGTTGCTCATTAATATATTGAAAAGCTAGTACCTTACCAGTAAAATCTTTTGCTGTAAAAACACTTGTAAACCCTACAAACTCACCCGCAGCATCTAAAGGGTCGTAAGTTGTGGTACACGCCAATGACTCTGCATCTGCTACTATATAGTGCTTGTAGCCTGATGTATTAATACCGTCTATTGTAGCTGCAATAGAATCATCTGAGTCAAAAAACAAACACTTACCTAACGTGTAGGACGATATATTAGCTGTAAAGTTTAAAGTAGGCTCATTTTCATATTTCTTAACGTAGAAAGTATCGCCAACTAAACCAGAAACAACGTAAGTCTTACCTGCGCCAAAACCGACACCCCCACCGCTATCTGGAGTTACAGGACATATATAATCCCCATCAGTTAAACCATGTCCTGGGGAAACGCTTACAAGATCTGTAGAACTGCTTGCAGTGTAAGAAACTAAAGAAGTTACTCTATCAGAAAAATCAAAAACATCTGCTACTAAATTACCTATTATAAGAGTCTCGTCTGTAGCCTGGGTTACTCTTGGCTGCGCTATCCCGCTAGAGGCATTTTTTATAGACAATACAGATTTAGTTCCTTGATTCGGTGAGTATATACCTATCGAAGGAGTTACTCCTGCTACAGACATTACATCATAGCCCACCCAGACACTGTGGGTTGAGTTAAGGTTATTAGCGGTTACAAGTTGTGTTACGTCTTCAATAGGTGGTAGTAGGACGCCTGTAGTATTATAAGCTGTTCCGTGATATAGCACCAACTGATCACTGCCATTACTAGACCCATCCACTGTTAGTAGAGGTTCTAAAGCTCCGCCAGGGCTACTATAGGTTCCACCAGAATAAACATGCGGAGTTGCTGTTGTGTCAGCATCTCTGACTACGATTATAATAACTGTCCAATACGCAGTAGTATTGCCGGTAAAGGTAACTAAAGTTCCTGCCTCTGTACCAGCACTGACTTTATAACTCCATTGCGCTTTACCATTGCTCTGAGAGAGCATTGTTCCCTCTAAAGACCATCCTGATGGCTGCGTGAAAACAGTTGACCCTGTTGACACCCTCTTAGTCATTAAGGCATAGATAACATCCCCTGATACTATATCATCAGGTAAAGTAACATTAAAACTTCCTGTTGCAGTTGAAGAATAGTAAGTGGAGTTACTTATTATATAAGCCATTACAGCAACTCAGTCCCAGCAGCTAAAAAGAAAGGACTCACTATGGAAGTCTCGTAGGTCGTGGCATAGTTTGGACAATTTGCATTAACAAACTATTGTTAACATCTAATTTTTTATTGACTACTTCATCCAGTTTTTTAATAGTTCTGTTCAGGCTATTTTTATCTGCATCATGGAGTTTTTGTATTTCCCTAAGTCTGCTGTGTATATTTGAAAAAGTTAATTTAACAGTTTCTTTGCTGATTTTGCTTTTATTACTAAGTTCAACTGCATCTACTCTATAAAACATTACAGATATGCCTACAACCATTGGCAGTACAAATCCTACTATTGCTACAGCAAGTGTTCCATATTTCTGCAACCATGTAGGTTCTCTCTTAGCTTCTTCGTGCATAGTATGTATCTCAGCTTGAAGTTCACTAATAATATCCATGTTCTCTCTGCGATTAGTGTTGTCATGGTCATCTGGATTATAGTTCATTTTTTTAATGCATCCGCTATCTTAGGAGTAATTTTTTCAATACTTCTACCGGCTACATAACCACCTAAACCGAGTTGTAATAGTGTCCATGCCTCTTCAGCAAGTGGGGTAGGTAAAAAACCTAACGAGTCTAAAACAACTAACACAAGAAATGTTAACATTGTTATAGGTCGCCAACTGCTTTGTATCCATGAACTACCTTGAGCTTCAGCTACTATAATATCTGATTGACTCTTTAATAATTGCTGTTCGTACTCCATAGTTTTTTCAAATACGGAGAACTGTAATTTATAAAATTCTAATCTTAGTGATTCTCTTTCTTCATCAGAAGTATGGATATCATCTATAAGTTTTGCTACAGGAGTTATAGCAGCTTGTAAGAATTTAAAGATACTCATAATAGATAATCCTCTGGAAGTATATAATTAATCATTAACGAATAAACTCTAGTTCAGAAATTAAATTATATTGATCTCTTATAACTTTGATTCCTGTAACTTCTTGTTTATCTTTATTCTGTTTCATAAGAACACCCAGAGCTTTAAGCAGTAGATCTTTATTAAATTCGTTACTTTTAGTAACAGTTGTCTGAATTGTTTTAGCTGTATTGATATTATCAACTAAAGTTTTCTGCATAGTAGCAGAAAGCTTGTCTGTATCAACAGTTACATTTACTTCAACAGGTTTACTATTAGTTAAAAGTTCCTCTAAAGGTACTCCTGCATCTAACAATTCTTCTATAGATAATTTAGATTTAGACACAACCTTCCTCAACCATCTGTTTTAAAGCTCTTAATATATTATCACTTTTTACAATAAGAGTACTATACCGGGTCTTACTAATACCTGCAAAAGCAGATAGTTTAGCGTCCTTTTTATAGACAGAAGGATTTGGAATAACAAACTTACTAGTATCTATTTGACTTAACTCATCTACAAATTTAGAAACTACTGGCGGTTTAGTATTAGTAAGCAGTTTCAGTTCCTGCAGGGCATAACGGTGTGCACCAGCTTCTAGTTTAATAGCACTATCAGCTAAATATTTGTTACTAGCATCTTCAAGATTAAAGCTTTTTGCAATAGCTTGTGATGTAACAGAAAGATACTTTTCTGTTAAGTTTTTCTGTTTAGTGTGTCCAACTTCGTGTGCAACAATAAACTCTAATAGTGTTTCAATCGGTAAAGCATTTAGGATACCTGGTAAATTGATATTAAATTTGTCTAGTAAATACTGTGTGGTTACATTCTTCTGTCTACTGACTAAAGAATCTGTTTTACCGGTTATATGTGCAATAACTTCAGCTTTTGTAATTCCTTTGCGTAACGTTATTTTTCCATTAGTTGTTACCGCTAATGAACCATTATCATCAATTTTTTCAGTAAGTGTAACTTCTACTTCTTTATCACCAACACGAACAGTACTTTTTTCTCCTGCAGGTTTAGTTATAACTTTTTCTTTTTCCCTTTTAGTTTTTGAAGTATCTCCGACTATCTCATTAACTGTTTTACCTACTCCAAGTTCTAGCTTATTGCCGACCATAACTAATTTGTCAGTAGGTCTAGAGGTGGCTACATATAAAGATCTTAAAGTGTCTACCCATACCGGTGAACCCGTAGTTCCTGTTATGTTGCTGTAATCTACGTATACAGTTTTATATGTACTGCCTTGTGCCTTATGTGTATTAATTATGTAAGCTGGCCCTAATCCTTCAGTCAGTCCCCTAATTATACTATCTGCTATTCCTGGATACCTTTTCTGGTTAGCGGAGAACTGCTTTATTAAAGCTTTCTTAGTATTCTTATTTCCTATAATAATATCATAATTCTTACTGTCAATTGAAACAGGAAGCAAATCTACTGGTATGCCTATATAAGTACCGCTGCCTACCGTTTTTGGTATATCTATATAAGTTTGTCTTGTTTCCCCTGTAACAACTACTTCATCCCCGTTGTGCAAAGAAGTAGCAGATACTTCTCCATTTTTATAAGTAGACGCAATAGCACCAATCATTAAATGCTCGTCTACCAGAAAAGGATATTTTTCTACATCGGCAGCATGTGGGTCATTCGGAAACAGTTTTGCCCGTATTCTGGCTCTTATGTTTTTACTACTTTGATGTGCAGCATTATTATAATTAATCCATTTTACATTGAATTGGTCTTCTAGGTGTTCTTCAACAAATTCATCTATTATTGGATTAATATGTCCTGATTTATACAGAACCGTACCTTGTGCAGTTTTGCTGTCTTTACCGTCAAAAATAATATTAGGGTTTCTTTTACCCCTTATAAATTTAGCTCCTTCACGGATAGTAGAATATACATATTCAACAGCATCTGCCAAGATGTCTGTTACTTGCAGTATAGGTGAGTCACCTTGTTGTCTCATACGCTGGTACAAAGACGCAGTATTTGAAGAATCTACATCTGCGCTTAATGGATTACTAAACCCGGTCAGTTTGCTGAATACAGGAGATATACCTAATTTGTTAGGATCGCCTTTCTTGTCTACTGGGGGTAACTGCACATTATCTCCCATAAAGATAATGCGTGCATGTATCTCTTCTGCCAGATCTAATAACGACTCAACAGTACTGAGCAATGTCATAGAGGCCTCATCTACCACAATTAACTTAACACCTTCAGTCCGTAGTCTTTCTACACTATTTTCGTACAACATTAAGTCTTGTTTAAAATCTTCTCCTTCTTTTTTGCTAGGTACTAATCCCAATAGAGAAGCTATAGTAGAAAAGTTACTAAATTCTTTAGCGGAATTTTTTATTACCTGTTTTGCTTTATGCGTAGGCAATGCAAACTGTACTTCACTGGCAGGTACACCCATCTCTCTTATGGCTTTACTTATTACAGTAGTTTTTCCTGTACCACCTCTGCCAGATAATATAAAAATACGGTTAGTGGTTAAGTTACTCCACCAATTTTTTAGTGAATCAATTGCTGTAGTTTGATCAGCATTTGCATAAATATCTTTATTAGGAAACAGTCTATATTTTTTAGGCGTTACTACTTCTTTAGTCCCAGTAGATTCTAGAGGAGTACTAACAGCTTTTTCTGCTTTAACTTTTGTTTCCGTCTTTTTAGGCTCAGCCTTTGTTTTTGGTTTAGCTTTATCATCTCGTTCTTTAACCCAGGCATCTATTAAAGAATTAAATTCATCTATATTCTGTGGAGTAACTTGAGATAATTGACTAGTTACATGTGCTTTAAGTTTTGGATACTTTATACCTTCAATTTTCTTTAATAAAGCATCATACTTCTTATTGTACTCAGTATCGCTAGATTCTGGCTCTTTAGAGGCTGTTTCAGCAGACTTCTCAGGTTTGGCTTGTGATTGCTTGTCTGTTTGCTCAGACGGCTTAGAAGGGGCTATATTGGCTAAAGGAGACTTATTGAAAGAAGCTTTAGCTTGAGCATCAAACAGCTCAATATGTTTATCTATTAAGGCTATTTCAGAACGTAGCTGTTTTTCAAATGCAGCTGCATGCTGTTTATACCCCTTAGGAGGATGTTCTAATTTGTATACTTGGCTATCTCTAAAAGATACCAATGCCTGCATTGTCTTAACTAATGCTTTAAAGTTCTGTGATTGTATGGCAGAAGCTACTTTTTGTTTATACTGCTTAACTCCAAGAAAGCCTTTTACAGGATCTCCTTCTACAATATCTTTATTTACTTCTCCTACACTGGTAGCTTGTTGTCTAGCTTCTTCATAAGTTTTAACTACTGTTTTATCTTCAGTAGATAAGTCGTTAAAAAATATATTCCCTTTAATGCTGCTTAAGGTTTTAGTCTCTACATCTCCACCAGCTTTAAGTGTATTAACTACTGTGGCTACTGCTGCTTCACTAACTTCGGCAGAGACATCTTTAGAGTTGTTAATAACCTCTTCTGCCTGTTTAGGTGTAAGACCAGTAGTTTCTGCAGACTTTACAGCTAATGCTATATCGGTAAGTATTTTAACTTTACTGCTTAATTCTAAAATACGATCTACATCTTTACTGCTTCCTTCTGCAGTAGCGTCAATACCTGCATTGGCTTTGTCTATCAGGTCCAATACAGAAGAGAGATTATCTTTATGTTCTTCGAAAGTAGTAAATTTAGAGGTGTCTTTTTCTATAGCTGCTTCTGCAGCAGTTATAAAATCATTGCTGGCTACAGCTTTTTCTTGACGTTTAGTTGTGCTTGTTTCTATAGCTTTATCTATTGCTTTTGATGCTTTATCAAGAGTTTTAGAAGCAGCTGTTTTAACTCCTCCAGAAATTCCAGATACTGCTTTTACTCCTCCACCTACTCCAGCACCAATAGTTGCGTTGACTGCAGGAGTTTCCAGCAATGCAGGGTCTAGTAGGCCTGTAACAGTATCACCTCTACCAGACAGTTCTGTTAAATATTCTGCTGAGTATTCTTGTACACTTTCAGCAGTACTGCCTTTACCAACATTCCCCGCTGTACCTAATAGTGTTTGTTTAGATTTAACTGCTTTCGCTACATTGCCTAACTTACCAAACAAGAACTTAGATTCGATAGTTTCAATAGCAGCTGATACGCCAGCAGCAATCATTATGTTCCGCAAATCATCACCATCAGGCTCTAATCCATTATGTGTTTTTTTATGGCGGTCTATTGATTGCTGTGCTCTATCACCGAATACGCCAGCATAGGCCATTGCAAGAGCACTACCACCCTTGGCCATTGCTGCCATAGTAGCAAACGACTGACCAAATACTTGTGGCAATGCTGCAGGGTTATTAACAATAGAGCCACCAAGTCCAATCAGCACATCTACTGCTCCACTGTTATCGCGGTAAGCCCGGGTAGCATCTTTGTGAAATTTTTCTGTAAGAAGAGGGTTATGAAATTTATCAGTAAAAGACTGTGCATGATCTCCCAAGATGTCAAAGAAATCTAACATATTTACATTCATGGCACTTTCTTCACCACCAACAGCATTAGCTATTATATTGGGAAAAGATAGTACAGAATTTAGAAGAGTTCCACCACCACTTACAAGAGAACCGGCAGTATTGACCAAGTACCCCAAGCCAGTCTGAACCGTAGCATCGTGAAGATAATAAGGAAATTCTCTTGGATTGTTTATAACAACCTGTTCATCTTCGACGTTAGACAAATCTACTGTGTTATAAGGCACGTTAGATAAGTCTAATGACCTATAAGGTACAGCACCAAGATCTATTTGTTTCTGAGTAGTTGTATCAAATAACTCATCTTGCTTTTTTGCAAGAATAGAGTCAAACAGTTGAGTATCGTCAGATAGCGTAGACATCTAATTAATCAGTTTTTAATTGTTTTTCTGCAGCATCAATTTGCTTACGCAATTCCTCACTACTTACTCTAGATGCTATATCTCTACTTTCTAAAAGAGTTGTTAACTCTAATTGTATGTTAAGTCTGTCTACCTTTTCTTTGCCTTTTAAATTGCTGTCTATAGTCTTTTTTAATTCTTCTTGTAAATTTCTTATTTTACTGTCTTCTAGCTGTCTTCTAGCTTTATTTACAGCACGAGTTAAAGGATCAACAACTTCTTCTTCTTCTTTAGGTCTCAATTCAGGGTCAAAACTGCTTCTTTCTATTGTTCCTGTTTTGTTTGCTTCAGAATTTTTCGTAGTATCACCTCTTAAACGGGCTTCTTCTACGGCTTTAGAATAAGCTTTATCCGGAGTTACCAAGAAGTCTTTTACATCTCCAATAAAGTCAGTAGTAGCTTTTGTTACTTTTTTTAGATCGTTACCAACATTTTTACTATATTCATAGGAAGTCCTAATTCTTTTTACTTCAGTTTTTACTCTGGCATTGCTTATATTATTTACATCTTTATCCGACATAAAGGATAGCAATTCTGGGTCTAAACTAATTAAATTGAACTGGTTTATGTCAGGATCAATACCTATTATCTCACCATCTTTAAAAATTAGAGGAGAATCCGCAGTATTAGCCGCTTTTATTTTATCTTTTCTTGATTTCTGTACAACAGTTATTGGTGCAGTAATTGCAGCAGGTTTTTTGTTACCTGTATCCAACAGAGAAAACGCTTTTGCTCCACCAGTAGTTTCGGGATCAGCAACAACATTATTTTGTGCCTCAACAGCTTTATCTAGAACACGGTTATAAGCTGCTCTATTAAAAGCAGTATCTCTAATAAGAGCATCTTTCTTTATTCTAGCTAATGCTTTCTTTTTATCCTGAACAGTTCTCTGTTCTGAGTTAAGAAGGTTTTGGTCAATATCTCTTTTAGCGTTAGCAGCTGTTAATAGGTTTTGCTGCAATACAGAATCTCTTGCTATACCATCTATTAACGTTATCATATCGTCTATGTTTATAGCTTTGCTGCCTGTATCAGGAGCTGTGTCGATAAGTGTACGTAAAGCATCATCAACCATCCAGGGTTGTACAGTATTATTGTTAACACCTTTCTTGTATAGACCATCTATAGTTCTTTTTAGCTTTTCTCCACTTTCAGCAAAGAAGTCCCTCCAAGAACTTATATTAGCTAATTCATCAACAGTATCTTTTACTGTAGATGCTTTCATAGACAACAATGCTTGTGCTTCAGTAGGATTATGCTTGGTTTCTCTCTCTATCCGTGCCAACTGTCTATCAGCACCTAATCTTTCGTGAGCCAATGCCTGGTCCAGTTTAACTTCTTCTGCTACATACAGAGCATTTTCTTCTGAAGTAAGAGTATTTAAACTTTTTCTGTACGCAGTATGGTCAGCAGCTAATTTTTTAGCCTGTTCATCAGAAGCATTAAATTCAGTTTTAGCTCGCTGTGTAAGACCTTTAGTGTACTCACGCTCTGTCTGTACAGGAACAAATTCAGATTGTCTTAACAGTTCACCGAATTGTGCTTCTTGCTCTGGAGTAGTGCCTTCAGCAAAGTTGATAGTTCCACTTTCATCTACACCTGCAAAGTTTGCAATAGCAGGATTATTTGCAAGAATATTTTCAACGATGGGTTTATTTTCAGCTAATCTAGTATCGTATTGTCCTTGCAGCTCTGTACCTAATAATGCTAATTGGCGTTCTTGTAACTGTGCTTGAGCTTGCTGTAATGCAGCACTGTCTAAATCAGCCTGCCTTAAGCCTTCTATATTAACATTTGTCAAGTCTTGCAGATTACCGGCTTCTCTTAGCCCGGTAGCAAATAATCCTTTTTGTTCATCCTGTAAATTAGCTTTAGCGGTTTCTGCCATAGAAGTAGCTTTAGTTAGGGCTGTATTAAACAGATCTCCAGCTTTGCTCAGATCAGGTGCTTTAAGATTGGATATACCAGTCTGCGCATAAGGTATGGAAGAAGCCATTAGACAGTACCTCTAACTCTACGATCAGCTGTTTGGTTTTTAACAATATCAGCTAGGTCACTTCTAGAAGCTCCACTCTGTACTGCTCTGGCTCTAGCCCTATCTGAAATAGCCGCATTCGCTATATTCGCTCGATTGGATAAATCAGTTTTAGCCAGACCTCTACTAAAATTAAAAGCAGCCCCTTCTAACCCATACTGCTTCAGTCCAAGTATTCCACTTCCTAAAGCACTAAAGGCTTCTAGACCAGGAATTAGTTTCCCGTCTTTGCCCAGTAGTTTAGACAGGATTCCTGAACTTTCTTTATTAGCCCCACCTAACAAGTTTGTTGGCAAATTAACAGCATTTCCCATGCTTTGGTACTGAGGTATGTTAGTAAAAGTGCTTGGATCAGCTGCATTAAAGTTAGGGAAAAGAGGTTTATACCCAGTATTTTGAGGTTGCACATTTGTAGAAGGTGCAAAGGCAAATGGTTTTGAACCAGCATATTGGTCAAGAGATCCTAACCCATTAGCAGCAAAAGGTGATTGGTATTGGTATGCTTCATTAGCCATGGTGGTTACCGTATATAGTCAAGGTTTAAGTTATTATCTACATAATTATGCAGTTGGTCAAATACAAGCTGACCGGGAGCTGTATTCAGTGTACGGGTATAGAAGTCATTAGGATCTTCATATGCGTATGTTGAAGCATTAATTGCTGCTGAAGGATTAAGCCTATTATCTGCGTTTAAGATATCTTGTGCTTCCTCTATTTCAGTTTCTAGTGCTTCTTTATCTTTTCTAAAATCCTCATACTCTTGTTCTAGCACAGAGTACTGAGATTTAGTGTATGTGTTTAAAACGCTGGAGGCAGAATTAGTAAGTCTGAGAAGTTTTTCTGCAGTACTTAATTTAGTAAGAGCCATTTTGCTTAAACTATTATAACTAACGTAAATAGCAGTAAAAGCCAAAATAACTTTTGCTAGATCATTATTGCCAAACTTGAGAAATAGTTCTGTTAATATAGCCTCAAAAGCGTATTGTTTGATTATTGCTTTTCCAAGCTCAATCAATACTTCTGAAGTTGAACCAGAAGGATCTCCAAGCAGTGCTACTACAGAAATAACTCTCAGAGTAAGCTGCAGTAAACTTAAAAATGCTCCTGTCTGGTACCATTTAAGATACTGAGAGTCTGAAGCGTATATCAGCAAATGTTTAGAGGAAGAAATAATAGTATCTCCTTCGGAAGTAAGAAGATCTACGATATCTAAATGTCTTAAAGGTATTATAAAATTTTTATGTTCTGGAGTAAGTTCCAGGCCTTCTGTAAAAGTAACTAGGTTAACGGGGTGAATCTTCCCACCAGAAACAGTTTTAACCATGTGGTAAATATATAACCCATGAATTACTATTTCCGTATAAGTAGATAGAGTGGTTTGATGCCTGATAGTCACATAGTCTAGCAGGTATTCAAGTTCTTCCTCTAAATCACCGTCAGGTACATACGTGTGTGTACCATTAATACTGAAAGTTACAGTATACGTATCACGTTCTGATACTTTGCCTTCTATTTCAGTAACTGTTACATAATTGTATATAAGATCGTAATCGAAGGTTTCTTCGTTAATCAGTAGTGTTGAAGGTGTAAACAGTACTTCATCAGCTAGTGCAGTATCAAATGTTTCTTTAGTGCCAGCTATCGACTCTAAACTACTGAAGAGCTTAAACAGTATCTCCTTTTCTTCCTGTGTATCAGAATAGATGTTTATGCCATATATTACAAAAATGTCTGAGATCTTATCAAGATCAGCAATATTAACTAATTCATTTTTGCTGTTATACTCTTTTGTTACTTGGTCAGTAAAATCATCTAGATTTATTTTTGTAGTTCTTAATAAATTTTTTGTTGTTATGTACAATTCAGAAGTTTTATCGTCATTAGTATTTTTATCGTTATACCTGATAGGCACTATAGGTATAAATTCTTCAGCAGAAGATGCTGTAGGTAATCCGTAAATATAACTACTCTTTGCGTAGTTGTAACAATTTATTAAATCTCTCTTATACCCTGTAAGAGTTTGGTATTTAATAGTATCCGTTAAATCTTCGTTGCGTGAAGAAGCTAAACGGATAGCTTCTGCTATACGGTTTTTAGGTTTTTCGTTGACAAGAGGGACAGTCTGTACAGAAGTACTAACTACTGTTTTACCACTAAAAGGCCATCCCATAACACATTTTACTCAACAGTAATTGTTACAGTATCAAAATCTGTCTGTGGGGTATCTTCATCAGACTCGATAGTAAGCCTAAATACGTAATCTCCAGGAACTATACCAATATCTGCAATAGTGGCTTGTGCTGCATCTGCGTTGATTATAGTAGGAGATGTTGCTGTATCAGGAACAGAATCTACTGTCCAGGCCCATGTAGCTATCTCTATAGACGTATCCAAGTCTGTAGGAGAAGTTGATCCTGTACCATCTAATTGTATGTAGCTGCTAACAGCTACTGTTTGATCATTACCGGCATCAGCATTGAACTTGTAAATGCTCTCTGTTATTTCAATACCTTTACGCAGTTTGATAATTAAGTCTTCTATATCATCATTTCTGGCTCCATCAGGAGCATCTATAGCGTCACCAGATACTGATTTGGATATTCCCCAGGAATCCATCATAATCTTTAATGCTTTTTGTTCAGCATCCCGGGCAAATCCGTCTGTCTGAGCTTGGTGTAAAGCTTTTTGTTTGCCTATTGTTCCAAGCACAGTATTGCCATCTACAATATCTAAAATTTGTGCTTGTTCTGTAAGGGCTCTTTGCTCCAGCAGTGCAACTTCTGCAATTCTACGTGCTTCAGAAGAGGTAACTTGTTCTACTACTCCTACATAAGCTACAGCTTGTGCTAATGCAGTTTGCATAGATCCTAAATAGACATTAGCGTAATCCTTACCCTGCAATCTACCAAGTTTAAACTGAGAATCCAGTTGAGAGTTGATACTGTCCATGAACTTATCAAAGTAACCTGTACCGTTAGGGGTACCAGTAGTTATGTCTGTAATATCAACCAT
>Ga0233442_1000245_pt1 | contig 61002 bp, 52 predicted proteins | sample SI_123_September_3_FD_182789 | JGI IMG/M metagenome (GOLD analysis project Ga0233442, IMG submission 182789) | Seawater microbial communities from Saanich Inlet, British Columbia, Canada - SI_123_September2016_150_MG | ecosystem: Environmental > Aquatic > Marine > Inlet | place: Canada: British... | reverse complement strand
AAACATGTTACCTGAGCATGAATTGAAGGTGTTTTTTCACCATTGGCCATTCACTCTGAATGATGGAATAAACAACCGTATCGCGAAAACCACCATCTTCAGATCTGGAATGGTTTCTTAACACGCCGTCCTGTTTAGCACCGAGTCTCTCGATGGCTCGCCGAGACTGGTGGTTGATCCAGTGAGTACGAAATTCAATGGCTATAGAAGATAGTTGTTCAAAAGCATGCGTAAGAAGCAGTAATTTGGTTTCGGTATTTTTGGCAGTACGCTGATAACTTTCTGAGTACCAGGTGTGTCCAATTTCCAGCCTCTGATTGTGTTCATCTACATTTAAAAATCGGGTGGAGCCTATGACTTTATTGGTTTTATGCTCGTGAATAACAAAAGGCATTTCACCAGATTGGTCGCGTTTCTTTAAGGCCGTTGTTACATATTCTTCGGTCTGTTCGGGTGAAGGTACCGCTGTGTACCACAGTTTCCATAACTGACCATCTCTGGCAGCAGCCTGTAATTCAGCAACATGCCTGAGATCCATTGGTTCAAGAGTAACGTGTTTGCCTAATAAGGCTATGGGTTCAATCCATCGGTTAGTCATAAGTTTTATGTTCCGGATTTATAATAAAAAAGCTAATACCAGCGGAATGACGAGAATAGCTGCCAGGTTACCCATCATCACAATGGATGCAACATGCCTGGGCTGTTGATTATAACGCTCTGCAATCATGTAGTTTAATACTGCAGGGGGTAATGCGCCAAACAGAATAAGCAGAGAATATTGCTGAGCAGGTAAGTTAAGCAGGTAACCAACGGGTAAGGCTATAGCAAGTCCGCTAAGTGGGCTGACCACAGCGCCGATCAGGCCGATTTTCCAGTCCTGCCAGTTTATATGAATTAGCCTCACCCCCAGTGAAAATAACATTAACGGGATGGAAATTTGCCCAAGCATTTTAATCGGAGTGGCTAATAATGCTGGCATTTGAAAGTGCAGGATTGAAATGCTCAGGCCGGCGATAGTAGCCAGTAAAATGGGGATTTTAAATAAACCCAGTAAAGATGATTTGTTGCTTAAAATTTTCATGCCAACACTAAAATGTAATGTGTTTTCTACGATGAATAACATGACGGCTGCTGGCAGTGCTTTTTCACCAAACGTAAAAACCATTAAGGGCAGCCCCAGGTTTCCCGAATTATTAAAAAGCATAGGGGGAATGAAGGTTTTAAATTGATAGCCAAAAAAACGTGCAACAGGCCATGCAACAATGACCGAGCCAAGCACCACGCAAATGGCTGCGAATGTAAGTAACTGGTATTCTTCCAGGTTAAAGCTTTTGGATGTTAAAACATCAAATATTAAAGCGGGTACAAAAATATCAATATTTAACTTATTGGCTGCCGCCATGTCCGGGCTGTGTTTTCGGGCGTAGACAAAACCCAGTAAAACGATGGCAATGATAGGGAAAACAATGCTAATGAGTTGCCACAGCATAGTCGTATTACTAGTCGCTTAATTCCAGAGTGATTGGCGTCTGAATTTTTCCTTTCTGAAGGTAAGCTCTTAATCCGAAAACACCTTCGGTATCCTGAAACACTTCAATATGCTGCTGACCATCGGAATACACAATTCTGTCTTTTATGTCACTTGCCTGAGTACTCTGGTTGAAAAAAAGAACAGAGTCAGAGTGATCGGATAGAAGTTGAGTAATTTCATCCAGTGTGAAAGCGTTAATAAGTCTTTCGTTACTATCCAGAATACCCAGTAAACAGTTATCCGGTTGTTTGCTTGCCTTCCCCATGATTTTATTGGCAGTGGTTCGTTTAATTTTCACGGTTTTTAATGTGTCGTTTTGTTATCGGGTAAATTTATAATAGATTCGAAAAGTTGTTTTACATCGACAGAATCAAATTCATAAATTGCATTGCAAAATTCGCAGCTAACCTGGATTTTTCCTTTTTCGACTAAAATGTCCTCGGCTTCACTTTTGCCCAGTGATTTAATCATATTGCTGGTTTTATTTCGAGAACAACTGCACTGAAATCGAACGGGTTCAGCATCAAACAATCGTATGCTTTCTTCATGAAATAGTCGATGAAGAATTTCATTTTCATCCAGTTCCAGTAATTCCTGATCGGTGATGGTGGAAGCAAGCTGCGTTAACCTGTTCCAGCTATCGGTATCTTCGTGTTGTTCTGTTGTTGAGCTGTCAGGAAGCTTTTGTAACAGTAACCCTGATGCTGAGGATTCATTACAGGCAAGCCAGAGTCTGGTGGGTAATTGTTCTGATTGTTCAAAATATGCTTCCAGTGCCTCGGATAAATTTGAACCGGATAATGGAACGATTCCCTGATGAGGTTTGCCTATTCCATTATCAATGGTAATCACAATTTTATCTGCCTCGAAAATTTCTTTCAAGCTGGCTTCGGGGTTATCCACCTCCCGTGATTGCCGAACTAAACCTCTTATTGTGCGGTTATTTGTTGCCTCGGTGACGAGCAGATGGATGGCTCCCTGTCCTCTTATTTGTAATGTCAGACTGCCATCTATTTTTAATGTGCTGGCGAGTAAAGTCGTTGCTGATAAAGCATGACCTAACAGGGTTTTCGCTAACTCTCCGGCATCGCTTTGCTGAAAGCATTTTTGCCAGCTGGCATCCAGAGAAATCAGCTGCCCGCGAATGGGTGTGTGATCTACTAAAAAGCGAAATATCTGGTCTTTTGATTTCATGTGGGATTAAAAACTAATGCGCTAAAATGGTCAATAATACAAAATTTTACACTAATCAGCCGCACAGAATTCGTTAATGCTAGAGAATTTTTGAAATTATTATGAATAAAAAGACTTAAGCGTCGTCTAACAAAAGTGTGAATAGAGATTAAAGAGCCATGCTAACGCTAGTTGTTAACGGTTGCAGTTCTGTAAAGCTGGGTGAAACTGATGAAACTATGGATCATCGTGATGATATGCCTGATCCAGGGATTTTTTGTAGTGGTTAGAGTTTCAGAAATTTAAGGCACTGCAGTAATCAGGCTCATTATTTAACCCATCACCGAGAGGTGATGGGTAATTTGTATGGAGCACTTAACTGATTAAGGTTTTAGCTTTTCACGCAGTAGTTGATTGACCTGTCCGGGATTTGCTTTGCCTTTTGATTGTTTCATGATCTGGCCTACAAAGAACCCGAGTACTTTTTCTTTCCCGGCTCGGAACTGTTCTACTTGTCCTGGATTTTCGGCAATCACATCGTCGATCAGTTTTTCAATCGCACCAGAATCGGTGATTTGCTTAAGTCCTTTGCTGTCGATGATTTCATCGGCACTGCCTTCACCATTCCACATCGCTTCGAACACTTCTTTCGCAATTTTTCCTGAAATAGTATTGTCGTTGATACGTTTTAGCAATCCGGCTAGTTGTTCCGGGTTAATTGGTGAATCAGCAAAACCCATTTCAGATTTATTTAATGCACCCGTCAGGTCACCGAGTATCCAGTTTGCAAGCAGACTGGACTGACCTGGTAACTGGGCTAAAGCGGTTTCAAAAAAATCTGCAATTTCACGGCTACTGGATAACAATTCTGAATTGTAGTCGCTTAGCTTTAATTCGTTGATGTAGCGTAAACGTTTTTGTTCGGGTAATTCCGGTAATGTCGCACGAATTCTTTCAATATCTTCATCAGTCACCCTGACAGGAAGCAGGTCAGGATCGGGAAAATAGCGATAATCATTGGCTTCTTCTTTACTGCGCATGGAGCGAGTTTCATTTTTTTCAGAATCGTACAGGCGGGTTTCCTGTACGACCGTTCCACCATCTTCGATGAGATCAATCTGACGTTCAATTTCAAAATTAATGGCACGTTCCAGAAAACGGAATGAGTTTATGTTTTTTATTTCGGCTCTTGTACCTAATTCCTGCTGACCGACAGGTCTTACCGATACGTTTGCATCGCAGCGCAGTGAACCTTGTGCCATGTTGCCATCACAAATTTCAATAAACTGAACTAGTGAGTGAATCTTTCGGGCATAAGCCACAGCTTCTTTTGCCGAGCTGATGTCAGGATCGGAAACAATTTCCAGTAATGGGGTGCCGGCTCGATTCAGGTCAACGCCGGTTTGTCCGGGAAATTGATCGTGTAATGATTTTCCGGCATCTTCTTCCAGATGTGCACGTGTGATACCGATGACTTTAGATGTCCCTTCTTCAGGACTGATAGTCAGTTGACCTTTGCCCACAATCGGGAGATCCATCTGACTGATTTGGTAGCCTTTGGGCAGATCCGGGTAGAAATAATTCTTACGGGCAAAAACTGACTCGCGTCCAATTTCAGCATCAATTGCAACACCAAATTTAATCGCCATGTTGACGACTTCTTTATTCAATACAGGTAAAACGCCGGGTAGACCGAGGTCGACAGCACAAGCCTGAGTATTAGGTTCGGCTCCGAAGGCTGTTGATGCAGCAGAGAATATTTTGCTTTTTGTGGCAAGCTGGGCGTGGATTTCAAGCCCGATAACGGTTTCCCACTGCATTATTTTTCCTCCGGTGACATCTGGTGCCAGTCAGTATTTTGCTGAAATTGATGAGCGGCATTTAACAGGCGGCTTTCATCAAAGTAGTTTCCAATCAATTGCAAACCAACGGGTTTTTCATCAGCAAAGCCTGCCGGAATAGACATGCCCGGTAATCCCGCCAGGTTAACGGAGATAGTATAAATATCCTGTAAATACATACTGACTGGATCATCTGATTTATCACCGGTGACCCAGGCAACTTCTGGAGTGGTTGGACCTGCGATGATATCGACCTCTTCAAATGCAGTGGTAAAGTCCTGGCTGATCAGGCGGCGTAGCTTCTGAGCCTTTAGGTAAAAGGCATCGTAATAACCGGCAGACAAGGTGTATGCGCCGATCAGGATGCGACGTTTAACTTCTTCGCCAAAACCTTCTCCACGAGAGCGTTTATATAAATCTTCCAGATCTTTGGGGTCTTCACAGCGATGACCAAAACGAACGCCATCAAAACGTGACAGATTGGAAGAGCACTCAGCCATGGCAACCACGTAATAAGTTGGGATGGCAATTTTACTGTTAGGCAGACTGATATCTTTGATTACTGCGCCCATTTTTTCATATTGCTTGATTGCTTCATCGATGTTTTTGGCGACATCCACATTCAGGCCTTCGGCAAAATACTCTTTTGGTAGACCAATTTTCAGGCCCGACAGGTTATTGTTGAGAGATGCCGTGTAATCTGGGATTTCTTTATCGATAGAGGTTGAATCTCTTTTATCAAAACCGGCCATGGATTGTAGCAATATGGCGCAATCTTCAGCGGTGTGAGCCATTGGGCCACCCTGATCCAGGCTGGATGCATAAGCAATCATGCCGTAACGTGAAACCCTTCCATAAGTTGGTTTCAGACCTGTGATGCCACAAAAAGCAGCAGGTTGTCGAATTGATCCGCCGGTATCGGTACCGGTTGCAGCAGGTGCTAATCCAGCGGCTACCGCGGCAGCTGATCCACCAGAAGAGCCCCCGGGAACACTGTCCATAGCCCAGGGGTTTTTGACAGGGCCATAAAAGCTGTTTTCATTGGATGAACCCATAGCAAACTCATCCATGTTGGTCTTACCTAACATGACAGTATGCTGGTTTTCAAAGTTCTCAATAACGTTGGCGTTATAAGGTGCTTTAAAGTCTTCCAGCATTCTTGAGCCGCAAGTTGTACGAGTGCCGTCGGTACAGAAAATATCTTTATGCGCCAGTGGAATGCCAGTGAGTGCAGTGCCTTTTCCGTCAGCTATTATTTTATCGGCAACTTTCGCCTGCTCCAGGGCTTTTTCCTGGGTAACCGTGATAAAGGCATTGATATCCGGATTTAACAGATTGATTTTCGTTAAATAATCAGCCGTAATTTCGGTGCTGGAGAATTTTCCCTGAGCCAGGCCAGTTTGTAATTCTTTTATGGTGCTGCTGGTATTTTTATTCATATTGTTGTGGATCACTCAATAACTTTAGGGACACGGTACAGACCGCTTTCTACATCGGGTGCGACAGACTGAAATTTGTCTCGCTGGTTGGGCTCAGAGGCTTCGTCATCTCGCAGTCGCTGTTGCGAATCCATTGGATGAGCCATGGGCTGGACATTATCAGTATTCACCTGGTTCATCTGATCGACCAGATCCAGAATGTTTGATAGATCACTGGCATAGTCGGCAACGGCATCATCGTCTATTGCCAGTCTTGCCAAATGAGCGATATTTTTAACATCTTCAGTTTTTAAGGACATATTTGGGTTCTTTAATCATAAAATGACGGTAGAATATCGTCAAAGTTTCAAAAGCTCGCAAACTTACCATAGAAAAGCCCTCGGGATAAGCAAAATCAGGCATTTCCGTCTTGCTCTCAGGCTTACCCATTGCTAGAGTACGCGCAACTTTTCAGGATTGGACATATAGAAAGTCCAATATCACAAAAAACAGGTAAAAAACATTCAATGTTATCAGCATTACGTGGACTTCTCTCCAACGACTTATCTATTGATTTAGGTACAGCAAACACACTTATTTATTCTCGTGGTCAGGGTATTGTGCTCAATGAACCCTCCGTTGTAGCCATTCGACAGGATCGGGGTCCGGGAGGACCAAAATCGGTTGAAGCCGTTGGTTCTGATGCGAAGAAAATGCTCGGACGTACACCAGAAAATATTACTGCTATTCGTCCGATGAAAGATGGTGTTATTGCTGACTTTACCTATACCGAAAAAATGCTACAGCACTTTATCCGCAAAGTGCACGAAAACCAGTTATTCCGTCCCAGCCCTCGTGTATTGATTTGTGTACCCTGTGGAGCGACACAAGTTGAACGTCGTGCGATTCGTGAATCTGCTCTGGGTGCCGGCGCAAGAAAAGTTTATTTGATTGAAGAGCCGATGGCCGCTGCGATTGGTGCTGGCATGCCAGTTGATGAACCTCAGGGTTCGATGGTGCTGGATATCGGTGGTGGTACTTCAGAAGTGGCAGTTATGTCACTTAACGGTATTGTTTATTCTGCATCTGTTCGTATCGGTGGAGATCGTTTTGATGAAGCGATAACTAATTACGTGCGTAGAAATTACGGCATTTTAATTGGTGAAGCGACCGCAGAAAGAATTAAGGTCGAGATTGCTGCCGCTTACCCGGGCGAAGATCTGCTCGAAATTGAAGTTAAGGGTCGTAACCTGTCTGAAGGTGTACCCAGAAGTTTTACCCTCAATAGCAATGAAATTCTTGAAGCCTTACAAGACCCCCTTTATGGCATTGTCAGTGCGGTTAAAAATGCGCTGGAACAAACACCCCCTGAATTAGGTTCTGATATTGCTGACCGCGGTATCGTGTTGACCGGTGGTGGAGCATTACTACGTGACCTGGATCGACTGGTTATGGAAGAAACCGGCTTGCCTGTCATTATTGCTGAAGATCCACTAACTTGTGTGGCTCGTGGTGGTGGACGTGTGCTGGAAATGGTCGATCAGCATGGGTTAGATTTCCTGGCGGTAGAGTGATTTTCAGGGTTACGCAAAACATATTCTTTCTCGTAACCCTCAGTTCACTGTTTGGCGCTTCCTCAGGGGAAATGTCATAGTATGAAAAATATATTCCAGCCTGCACGAGGCACGGTTGCGCCAGCTCTGTTCCTGATCGCACTTAGTATTTCCATAATGTTTGTGGACCAACGCTTTACTCATCTGGAAAGTGTGCGATCCGGTATTTCTGTTCTTGTCTCTCCATTACGTTATCTGGTTAGTTTGCCTGCCATGTCTGGTACCTGGGTGGCAGAGTGGTTTAATACGCATAACAGCCTGGTGGGTGAAAATAGATATTTGAAGCAGGAAGAACGATTGCTTAACGCACGCTTGCAAAAAATGGATGTGTTACTTGCTGAAAATACCCGTTTACGCCAACTACTGGGAGCCTCACGTAAATTATCTGATGAAGTTATCGTGTCAGAATTACTATCGGTCGATCAAAATCCTTATCGGCAGTTAATCGAACTGAATAAAGGTTCGCTGGATGGATTGAAGGATGGACAGGCCGTTATCGATGATTACGGCATCATGGGACAAATTATCCATGTCGGGCATAACTCATCCACGGTAAAATTGATTTCCGATCCTGAACACGTTATTCCTGTGCAGTTTATTCATAGCGGAATGCGGTCGGTAGCTTTCGGCAATGGCAGTACCGATGAGCTGGAGCTGCGCTATTTACCCGCAACCGCAAGTATTAAACCGGGTGATGAACTGGTTACCTCTGGATTGGGTGGGCGTTTCCCTGCGGATTATCCTGTGGCCACTATTACACATATATCACTGGATAAAACGCATGGTTTCAAATCTGCAATTGCAAGGCCAAAAGCACGCTTAGACAGTAGTCGCGAAGTACTGGTTATACAATCACGCGAAAATACAACAGAAGAATGATTACACTTAATTTTTTTGTTATTCCACTCAGTCTGATATTGGGGCTGACTTTACAGATATTACCTTTACCCGACTGGACGCAGATTTATAGACCGGACTGGGTAGCCCTGATATTGGTTTACTGGAGCATGGCCTTGCCCAAAAAAGTGGGCGTATGGTTTGCTTTTTTTACCGGTTTGATTGTAGATGTGATGCAAGGGACTTTGCTCGGGCAACATAGTTTAGCGTTAGTCATCATTATCTTTATTAATATGAACTTGTATCAGCGCATCAGGGTGATGTCGCTGCCGGGTCAGGCCATGTATGTGATGATTTTATTATTAATCAATCAAATTGCAGTGGTCTGGATAGAAGGTATGTTGCAGCGAAGTACGCCCGTCATGGCATTTTTTGGACCACCCTTAACCGGTATGTTTATCTGGCCATGGATTTTTATTTTACTACGCGATGTCAGGCGTAAAGCTAATTTAAGTTAGGAAGAATGAATTGAAGTATCACTATATTGATAGCAACCAGGCGCTTAAAGATTTTTGTTTCACAATCCAGAGCTGTAAATACTGTGCGTTGGATACTGAGTTTATCCGAGAAAAAACCTATTTTCCGCTATTGGCATTAATCCAGCTGGCAACTGAAACGGAGCAGGCATGCATTGACCCTCTGGCCATCGATGATTTCTCACCACTGGTAGAAATCTTTCAAAATACATCCATGGTTAAAATTTTACATTCTCCCAGTCAGGATCTTGAATTATTTTTTCAGCAGTTTGATGCCTTGCCAGAACCAGTATTTGATACCCAGTTAGCCGCTGCGGTTTTAGGTTATGCCAACCAGATTGGTTATGCAGATCTGGTGAATAGAAAATGCGGTGTACAGTTGGAGAAAAAATATACTCGTGCAGACTGGAGTAGAAGGCCGTTATCGGATGGAGAGCTGGACTATGCCATGGATGATGTGCGTTACCTGATTCAGATGTACGAAACTATGAAAGATGAGCTGGAGAGTAGAGATCGTTGGTCATGGATACAGGCTGATTTTCAGAAGATGTCAGATAAAGCCGTGTATCAGCTGGACATGACTATGTTATGGAAAAAACTCCGCGGTGTTCAAAAATTAAAGGGAGCTGCGCTGAATAATGCAGATCAATTGTGTCGTTGGAGGGAGCAACTGGCTATAAATAAGAATCGTCCAAAACGCTGGATGTTAAAGGATGAAGATTTGATCGATATTGCCCGTTTTAAACCTGTCACACATAATGATTTAAAGCAGATTGGAAACCTAAGTGCTGATTATATAAAGAAAAATGGCGATGCCATTTTAAAGGTTATTAAAGAAGCTTCACTCATTGACTCTTCACAATATCCAAAACTACCAGAATTTGTGAAATTGAATATTGATCAGCAGGCCACCTCTGATTGCCTGATGGCTATATGCCGGGTTGTAGCAGAGAAAAATAAAATAGCGCTAGCCTCGGTCACGACTAAAAAAGAAATTGACCAGTTAGTGGCTGGAAAGGTAGGTAGTAAAATCACCACGGGCTGGCGAAATGAAATGATCGGCAAGTATTTACTGCAATTCTTAAATGGAGAGATTAGTTTGTCCTGTGTGAATGGACAGCTGGAATATTCCTAGCTTATTTCAGGGGGTGAAGATCTGCATTTATAGTGTGTGGCTCTGTTATGGACTGAGCTATTATTAAAGGTCGATTCAAAATCAAATGCTCTTATGAGTTGACCGAGCTGGTATATTTTTCAACATCTATAATTATTAATAGCTTTCTAATTCAAGGAACAAGATGTTGGCAGCTAGAGGTTTAAGGGGGTAACTGTCACTCCTATTGCCAATATAAACAAATATCATGTTTCTAGTGTTCTCGGTATTTTATCTAAAACCGGAGCTTCTCTACAATTAATGTGTTCAGTGTGATAACACAAAAGTTCAATGATCTTATGGGTTGCAGTCAATAATTGCTGACTGATAAGAGCATTTGACATATGAAAATCTTTGCCTGAAACTAATGTGGGTAATCATAATAAATGGGTGGAGTTGTTGGAGTTTACAGTTGTTTAGTAAACAAAATAATAAATATAAATTTTATACTCCAGAAACTCTAAGCTCTAATTACATCTTAAGTTTTAATAATATTCTGCTATATAAATATATATCATGCAGTTACATTACAGACTATTAAATGCGTAAATTTTTTTTATTGATAGTTTTTGCCAGTGTAGGCTTCGTTGCCTTGCTTGGCTCATTTTCATTTACCATGATTGAAAAGCAATTCAAAAATTCAATTGACGAAGCATTTCATAGTACTTTATATATTACACAACAAGGGCTCAAATCGTGGGTTGAGGAAAATAAACATACTGTTAATGCAATTGCTACATCTCCTAAAGTAATCGATTTAACAAAACAACTTTTATCTACTCAGAGAACACCCCACCAACTAATAAACTCACCCGCCCAAAAAAAATTGAGAAAAGAGTTGAGTCCACTCTTGTTATCGCATGGACTTCGTGGTTTTTTTATTATAGCCCCTGAAAATGTAAGTTTGGCATCAACAAGAGATGCCAATACTGGAACCACAAATTTACTCATGAACCAGAGCAAATTCCTTGACCGATTATGGGCTGGGGAAAGTCTCATTACACTACCTCAAATTTCCGACGTTCCATTGAAAAATGAAAAGGGTCAGCTGGTAGCGAATTACCCGACCATGTTTAGTGGTGCCCCAATAAGAGATCAAAAAGGTGAAATTATTGCTTTAGTTACATTACGGATAAATCCATTTAAGACCTATACACAAGTTCTTCAAAGGGGACATATTGGGTCAACTGGAGAAACCTATGCATTCAATTCATCAGGAGTCATGATTAGTAATAGCCGATTTGATAATCAACTGCATCGTCTGGGTATTTTAGAACAAGGAAAACGAAGTATGTTGAACGTACGGCAAATTATTCCATCAAGAATCAGTTTAAATGAATTACCTAATAATCAATCTAGCACTGATTCAACTTTTACACTTATGTTTAAATCTGTTCTCAAGGAGAAATCAGGAAGAAATCTTGATGGCTATTTGGATTACAGGGGAAGCAAGGTTATTGGAGTCTGGATATGGGATGATGAATTAAATATTGGTCTGGCTACCGAACAGGATTTTGATGAAGCTTTTAAGGCTTTAAACACAACCCGTGTATTTTTCGTTTTATTTTGTTTGATTATCATAATTGGATTCCTGATAGCAGCATTTCTTTTTGAATTAAGTCGTAAAAAGCTGGAAAGGGAAATTGAAGAAAGAAAATCTGCTGAAAAGGAAATGAAAAAACTCTCACGAGCAATTGAAGCTAGTCCATCAGCTATCATGATTACCAATATCGAAGGAACAATTGAATATGTTAATCCCAAGTTTTTTGAATTGACAGGTTATTCAAAAAAAGATGCCATTGGTCATAAAACAAATATATTAAAATCAGGTGAAACGTCTGATTATTTTTATGAAGAGCTTTGGAAAACAATTAGTTCTGGAGGCGAATGGAGAGAAGATCTTGATGACAGGAAAAAAGATGGTGATATATTTAGAGCAAGAGAATCCATTACGGGAGTAAAGGATAAAAAAGGGAAAATTACACACTATATCGGAATACTTGATGATGTTAGTGAAGAGTTCAAATTATCAGAAAAACTTAGCTACCAGGCAAGCCATGATGCACTAACCTGTCTGATTAATCGGCGCGAATTTGAGCATCGAACTCAACAGTTAATCTCAACCGCAAAAAAACATAAAGATGAACATGCTTTATGTTTTATAGACCTTGATCAATTTAAAGTGATTAATGATACCAGCGGTCATGTAGCTGGAGATAATCTACTTAATCAACTGGGTCGAGTCTTACGTAGTACGGTGAGGAATCGTGATACTTTGGCTCGTCTTGGCGGAGATGAATTTGGTGTGTTGATCGAAAACTGTTCGTTAGAACAGGCAAACAGGGTTGTTACTACGATACTACAATCCATTCAGAATTTTGTATTTGAGTGGGAAGGCCGTTCATTTCGTATCGGTGCCAGCATCGGGCTGGTGGCAATTAATGAAACAACAAGCAACCCGATTGAAGTACTAAAGCAGGCTGATTCGGCCTGTTATATGGCTAAAGATCTTGGCAGGAATCGAATTCATATATATAAATCTGATGATGCAGAGCTAGCATTACGTCAAGGTGAAATGCATTGGGTTAGCAGAATTAACCAGGCCCTGGAAGAGAACCGTTTTCAGATTTTTGCACAACCCATCATAGCACTGGATAGTAGTGAAGGAGAGCATTATGAACTACTGATTAGAATGCTTAGTGAAGATGGCAAAATTATTCAACCCGGAGCATTTTTGCCAGCGGCAGAACGATATGATCTGATCGAAAAAATAGATCTCTGGGTAATTAAAAATGCCTTCACCATATTGGCATCACATTCTGATTTTGTTGAGAAAATAGATTTTATATCAATTAACCTCTCTGGCCCCTCTTTAACGAATAAAAAATTTCTTGAAACTATTATGGTGTTATTAAGGGAGTCAGAAGTATTGCCTCAAAAAATCTGCTTTGAAGTAACTGAAACTGTTGCTATTTCAAATTTGAATGCCGCACTTACTTTCATTAAGTTACTCAAGGAAATAGGCTGTAAATTTGCTTTAGATGATTTTGGTAGTGGCTTATCTTCATTTGGATACCTGAAAAACTTACCTGTTAATTATTTAAAGATTGACGGGATGTTTGTCAAAGATATGGTAGAAGACCCAATAGATTACGCCATGGTAAAATCAATCAATCAGATTGGACAGGTTATGGGTATGAAAACCATTGCAGAATTTGTTGAAAATGATGAAATTAAAGGGATGTTAAAAGCAATTGGTGTAAATTATGCTCAAGGATATGGTATTGGAAAACCTCGACCATTAGATGAATATTTTTGATAATTGAAACTGTCATCCATGACGGGTCTCATAGCTTCAGAGATGATGACTACAGCCCTTCAGGAATGGCACATAGTATAAAGCTGTCTATAGAAAATTTGCTCTTTGGGTCTGAAAAGTGCCAACAGGAGTCATTGATGAAACTCATAAATCATGAGAACTTAATGAGAATAAAATGCAGCATTTCACAATATTCACGCGTGATTCGTGCGTGTCACATAATCACCTGTTAGGCGAACAGTCTGTATGAGCATCTCTACCAGCAAAAAGGTTGTCTACTTAATGATTGGTGCGAAAGGCAGCGGTAAAACCTATATCGGAAATTTGCTGGAGAACAAGCTGGGAATTCACTTTATTCGGGTAGAGCAACGCTTAATAGAACATATCCAGTCAACGAACTTAGAAAATGATCACCTACCGAACGATGGGTATGATCTAGAACTGAATTGGATAGAAGAAATTCTTCAAAAAAGTGATGAAGTCATTTCAGAAGCCACTGGTTCATCAAGATACCTTCCAGAATTCATTGACCGTCTTAAGGCCAATTACGAGCTGAGACTAGTACGTATATCGTGCCCACTGGATATATGTTTCAATCGCACAAGGGAACGTGCCCAAGACCACCAATTCCGAGTAACCGACGAGTCAATAAGTTCCATTAATGCTGCCACCGACAAAGTTAGACTTGATTGGAGTTTGGTAATTGACAACGCCGACCCAGCTTTAGATACTTCCATCATTGAGGCATTCAACGGAATCAGATAGGAGACCACGCCAAATATGAAGTTTAAGCCACTCACATTCGCAATTTCAACGCCAATTATGTCGGCGGCTTAACTTGGTGTTATTGGTTTTAATAATCTATATCCAGTGGCCGCTTTCGTGAATTTTAATCATGTTTCTGAGCGATGTTGAAAACATGGTTTTGAATATTTCATCTTTAATTTATTAAAGCGTGAATGTCTCCAAACACCACTTCAGAGTCGGTCCCTACAGCCTGTAAGGACTGACCGGTTAGGGACCGGGGTGTGTGAAAACTATTCCCCAGAAATGAAAGTGTCATACGTCATCTAATATCAGGTTATATTTTATGGTTTAGTGGATTATCAAAATTAAAATTGGTTGTAATACAGTACTGAAGTGGGGATATTATTTTCTAAATGGGAATTTGTTGAGTTCTCACACAGGCTGGGTCGTAAAGAGACAGCTCGAATACAGACTGGAATAATTTAGATGAGCTTATTTTGATACTTAGTGTTGCGTGCAAATGAGAATCAATTTGTTCTGGAGTGTCAGTGATGACAGTATTTACTGATAAGCTAACCCGGTGACCCGACAATAGCCAGTAAAACCCCCGCAGCAACAGCCGATCCAATTACTCCGGCTACATTCGGTCCCATTGCGTGCATCAGTAAAAAGTTCTGTGGATTTGCTTCCATACCGACCTTGTTGGCAACGCGCGCTGCCATAGGAACAGCTGAAACACCGGCAGCACCAATCAATGGATTCACTTCTCCGTTAGTGACTTTGTACATGACTTTTCCCATCAACAACCCGGTAGCGGTTCCAATTGAAAAAGCAAAAATACCTAGTAATAAAATGCCCAGAGTTTCGGGAGCAAGGAATTTTTCGGCTGATAGTTTTGAGCCGACAGAAAGACCCAGAAAAATGGTCACAATATTTATGAGCTCGTTTTGAGCTGTATTACTTAAACGTTCTACTACACCGGATTCTTTCAGTAAATTACCAAAACATAACATGCCGACCAGCGGGGTGGCTGCTGGCAATAATAAAATAGTGACTAATAATAGCGTTAGCGGGAAGAGAATTTTTTCTGCTTTGGATACATGTCTTAATTGTTTCATGACTGTCTGACGCTCTGTTTCGGTGGTCAGAAATTTCATGATGGGTGGTTGAATTAATGGCACTAAAGCCATGTAAGAATAAGCGGCCACAGCGATGGCACCTAAAAGATCAGGTGCTAGCCGGGATGCGAGAAATATAGCAGTTGGTCCATCTGCTCCACCAATAATAGCAATTGCAGAGGCGTCAGCCAGGGTAAATTCGATACCCGGTACCAGGTTCATCATGATCGCTCCGAACAGGGTGACGAAAATGCCAAACTGTGCGGCTGCACCTAAAATCATCAGGCTGGGGCGAGCGAGCAGGGGACCGAAGTCAGTCATTGCGCCGACACCCATAAAAATGAGTAGAGGGAAAATACCGGTTTCTATGCCCATGTGGTAAAGAATGCCGAGTAAACCGTCAGGGCCACTGATTTCAGCCACAGGAATATTTGCTAATATTCCACCAAAGCCGATAGGTAGCAATAACAATGGTTCAAAGCCTTTTTTGATGGCCAGATAAATTAACAGGCCACCGATGCAGATCATGAAAATCTGCCCTATGCTGAAGTTATAGAGACCCGTAGATTCCCATAACTGTAAAATTCCGCTACCCATAAATAACCTTAAACAAGAGAAATAAGTGGTTGGTTAACCTGGATGGCATCACCTTTATTAACGTGTATAGCCTCGACGGTTCCATCTCGGTCAGCACGTATTTCAGTTTCCATTTTCATCGCTTCAATGATCACTACCGGTTGATTTTCAGTGACGGCCTCACCTGCTCCCACCAGAATTTCTATGACATTTCCTGCCATGGGGGCGACGATTTCTTCTGCAGCACTGGATGGAGTTGCAGGTGCAGCCGGTGCTGAAGCTGGTTGAACCTGAGTGACTTCTCCGCCAGGAGAAACAATGACATCATAGTTAGTGCCGTTAACACTGACCTGATACTGTTCAGGACCACCAGAAGATGGGGCTGCCGGAGCTGTTGGAGTAGCTACTGGTTCTGGCTCACTTCCTGGAACCGGCTCAAATGCATCCGGATTATTACGATTTTTGAGGAAATTTAATCCAACTTGTGGGAATTGAGCGTAGATAAGTACGTCATCGATTTCATTCTCTGCAACTTGCAGGTTTTCATCTTTAGCCAGTTGACGGAATTCTTCGGTAAGTTTATCCATTTCGGCTTCAATCAAATCAGCTGGGCGGCAGGTAATAACTTCGCCTCCTTCTTCCAGCACTTTTTGTTGCAGTTCAGCATTTACAGGTGCTGCGGTAGCGCCATATTCGCCGCGTAATACGCCGGCAGTTTCTTTGGTAATGCTTTTGTAGCGTTCACCGGATAGAACATTGAGAACAGCCTGGGTACCGACTATCTGTGAAGTAGGTGTTACCAGAGGGATAAAGCCAAGGTCTTCACGCACTTTCGGGATTTCACTCAGCACTTCATCGAGACGGTCACTTGCACCCTGTTCTTTAAGCTGGCCTTCCAGGTTGGTTAACATGCCTCCAGGCACCTGAGCGACCAGAATTCGTGAGTCGACACCTTTTAAAGCGCCTTCAAACTTGGCATATTTTTTACGAACAGGTCTAAAATAAGCGGCTATTTCTTCCAGTTTGTTGATATCAAGACCACTATCATGTTCGGTGCCTTCAAAGATTGAAACCAGTGATTCGGTGGGTGAGTGCCCATAAGTCATGCTCATGGATGAAATGGATGTGTCGATAATTTCACAGCCGGCTTCAATGGCTTTGACCATGGTGGCGGTGGATAAACCTGTAGTTGCATGGCAATGAAGTCCGATAGGAATATCGATGACTTTTTTAATTTCGCTGACCAGTTCGTAAGCTGTATAAGGTTTTAACAGGCCGGCCATATCCTTGATGGCGAGAGAGTGACAACCCATGTCTTCAATCTGTTTCGCCATATCCAGCCAGGTTTGCAAATTATGTACCGGGCTTAAGGTATAAGAGATGGTTCCCTGTGCATGTTTTTCGGTTGCAACAGCTGCTTTCACGGCTGTTTCTAGGTTGCGCATATCGTTCATTGCATCGAAAATTCGAAATACATCGATACCGTTTACGGCGCAGCGTTCTACAAATTTTTCGATGACATCATCGGCATAATGGCGGTAGCCAAGTCCATTTTGTCCGCGTAATAACATTTGTTGTGGTGTTTTTGGCATCGCTGCTTTGAGCTGACGTAAACGTTCCCAGGGGTCTTCGCCTAAAAAGCGAATGCAGGAGTCAAAGGTTGCGCCTCCCCATGTTTCGAGAGCCCAGTAGCCGATATCATCGAGTTTTGCGGCAATCGGTAACATATCATCAATACGCATACGTGTAGCAAATAGCGACTGGTGGCCATCACGTAATACAACATCTGTTATTTTGATAGGGTTGCTCATAGGGCTAATCCGGGATTTTGGCTGGTTAGTTTCTAGTTAGTTAACTTCTTATTAAGATGTAGAGTGTTGTTTTTTATAAGTACTTATCGCGCTGCTAATGACTGCGATTAGTTCATTGTCGTTTGTTGCAGTTATTTTTTTGCTCACGGTGTAGGCGGCACGAGCAGTTGTTGCTGGTTCATCTTCAAGCTTAAAGGTTATAACAAGTTTACTGACGACATTTATCAAAAAGATCAGCATGATCAGAATAATAAAGACAGTACCCATTCCAATTAACATCAACTGGGCGCTTTCATTTATTAAAGGCTGTAATTTATCCATTGTTATGCATTTTAATTATGGTCAAAGAGATGAAATCTCAAATAAAAACAATAGCTTATAAGGCTCTTAGTTAATTTGCATGGCTACTATATCATTTTTTATCAACTGTGGGTTAGGGAACGGCATGATGCTGGAGTAAGATTAAGCCTGAGAGTGGCCAGGATTAAGGCTGGGTAAGGAGATTAACCAGAAAAAAAGAATGCTAATATTGAATATTGAAAATACAAATCATAGCAAGTTCAACAATAGATAATTTGGAATTATAATGTTATCTAAAATTAATAGGATTAATTTTTTGAGCTACATCAAATAGAAGTAGAATGAGGGTGTTCAATGGTTGCTTGCAAGGTTGAAATAATCAAAGATTCTACCTTAACCTGAATACGCAAATTCAGGTAATATCGGGTAACATTAGATCAATAAACAAAAATAGAATAAAACGCTTATCAGGAGCCCACAAATGTCAGACGAATCAGTTTATCCCGTACCAGCGGATTTTGCAGCACAGGCGAATATATCTCAGGACGAGTATCAGAAAATGTACCGTCAGTCACTGGATGACCCGGAAACCTTCTGGTCTGAACAGGCAGAAAAATATCTGACCTGGTCAAAGAGCTGGGATAAGGTTCGAGATTGGAGTTTTGATGAAAAAGACCTGCATGTTAACTGGTTCAGTGGCGGTAAGTTAAACGTTTCAACTAACTGCCTTGATCGTCACCTTGAAACACGTGGTGACCAGATAGCTATCATCTGGGAAAGTGATGATCCTAATGAAGATAGAAAAATCACCTATAAAGAATTGCATCAGGAAGTCTGTCAGTTTTCAAATGTACTGAAAGGCCGAGGTGTTAAAAAAGGCGATCGAGTTTCTATCTATATGCCAATGGTTCCTGAAGCTGCAGTTGCCATGCTGGCCTGTACACGAATTGGCGCGATGCACTCAGTTGTATTTGGCGGGTTCTCTCCGGAAGCATTAAAAGACCGTATTCTTGATTCGGATTGTCAGGTTGTTATCACTGCCGATCAATCAGTGCGTGGTGGTAAAAAAGTTCCGCTTAAGTCGAATGCGGATAAAGCGATTGCAGCATGTCCAAATGTTCACACTAACATTGTAGTGAAGCGTGGTGGTGATCCGGTTGAGTGGAATGACAAAATTGATGTCTGGTATCACGAAGCTGTCGGGCAGGCAGATACAGTCTGTGAAGCTGAAGAAATGGATGCCGAAGATCCTATGTTTATACTTTATACATCGGGTTCAACGGGCAAACCAAAAGGTGTTCTACACACAACAGGTGGTTATTTATTACAGGCCGCGATGACTCATAAACTGGTTTTTGACTATAAAGATGGTGAAACTTACTGGTGTACGGCTGATGTGGGCTGGGTAACAGGGCATACCTATATTGTGTATGGTCCACTGGCGAATGGCGCAACTACGTTAATGTTTGAAGGCATCCCAACTTATCCAGATGCTTCAAGGTTCTGGCAGGTTTGTGACAAACATGATGTTTCAATTTTTTATACGGCCCCCACAGCAATCCGTGCACTGATGGCTGCTGGCGAAGAGCCAGTTAAGAAAACCAAACGCAGTGCTCTGCGTTTGCTGGGTACGGTTGGTGAGCCAATCAATCCTGAAGCCTGGGAATGGTATTATCGAGTGGTCGGTGATAGTCGTTGTCCTATCGTGGATACCTGGTGGCAGACTGAAACGGGTGGACATATGCTTACGCCATTACCGGGTGCAACTCCATTAAAACCCGGTTCGGCAACGTTCCCATTTTTTGGTGTAGAGCCAGTATTAATTGATGAAGAAGGTAACGAAATTGATGGTAACCCTGCTACAGGTAACCTGGCTATCAAACGTCCATGGCCCGGGCAATTACGCACGCTATATGGTAATCATGAACGTTTTTATGAAACCTATTTCTCAACCTATAAAGGTTATTACTTTACCGGTGACGGAGCAAAACGTGATGCTGATGGGTATTACTGGATTACCGGTCGTGTCGATGATGTATTGAATGTATCAGGTCATCGTCTTGGTACTGCCGAAATAGAATCTGCTCTGGTATTACATGAAAAGGTTGCAGAGTCAGCAGTGGTTGGATATCCACATGAAATCACCGGTCAGGGAATCTATGCCTATGTCACGTTAATGACCGGGCTTGAACCCACCGATGAATTAAAAACTGAACTGGTTGCGCTGGTTAGAAAGGAAATTGGTCCTATCGCAAAAGTGAATTTAATTCAATGGGCACCGGGTTTACCGAAAACTCGTTCTGGCAAAATCATGCGTCGTATTTTACGAAAAATAGCAGCCAATGAGCTGGATAACCTGGGCGATACTTCTACCCTGGCAGATCCTTCGGTGGTTGATAACTTGATTGATAATCGAGAAAATAAATAAGTTGTAAAACTTTTCTGTGATGCTGGCACTTAAGCCAGCATCAACATTACCAGGCAATAGAAATGATAACCTTAGCTTTTGACGTTTATGGAACTTTAATCAATACATACGGAATGGTTGATCTTTTGCAGCATTATATCGAGGAAGATAAGGCTGTTCCTTTTGCTACTTTATGGAGAGATAAACAGCTCGAATATTCTTTTCGACGCAGCATGATGAATCGTTATCAACCTTTTTATACCTGTACCGGTGATGCGCTGGATTATTGTATCGAGGCATTTGGTGTGTCAATTACAACCGATCAGCATTTTAGTTTGATAAAAAGATATCAGAACCTGCCTGTTTTTAAGGATGTTGTTAAAACCTTAAAAACGTTGAGAGACCGTGATGATCTTCAAATGTATGCCTTAACCAATGGGCCGCTTGAAGATGTTGAAAAATTATTTGAAGATGATCAGATAAATCAATATTTCAAGGAAATTATCAGCGCTGATGAAATAAGAAAATATAAACCTGATCCTGCTATTTATCAGCACTTTTTAAAAAGAGCTGGAGCAAATGCCAAAGATAGCTGGCTTATCTCAGGCAACGGTTTTGATGTTATGGGTGCAGGGAATTGTGGCATGAACAGCGTGTGGATTAAACGTGATTTAAAGCAGCAACTGGATAGCTGGGGTGAACAGCCAACCTATAAAATTCATTCCCTGTCAGAATTGAATGCTTTAATTTGACAGCAAACTAAAAACTTCTCTGCCATTCCTGGCGTAAATTTGCAGAGCCTTGATGCTGAATAGCATTTTGTACCTGCTGTAATAATTTATCTTTATCACGCCCGAGAATACCTTTTAGTATCAGGTAATTTGAAGCATGATCACTACGAAATATTGTCTTTTCAAGATTTAGGTGTTGTAGCAAAGTTTCCATCTCTGTAAATAATTCACCTGGTTTCAGGGAGGTAAAATCGCCTCCAAACTCTTTTTGAAAACGTTCTTCACCATGGTAAAAAGTAACCACCAGCGTTGCCAGGTAATCCGGTTGAGCTTCGTTCATTAATTGAGCTGAATTGATGGCGTGTTGTTCACTGTATTTAGAGCCTCCCAGTCCATTTAAAATCATCACCGAGCTTTTCATGCCGGCATTTTTTATTTTCATTAAAGCAACCAGTGACGAATCAAAAGATTCACCTTTTTGTACTTTTTCGAGCAGCAGGTCATCACCGGTTTCACATCCCACATACATGAGCGTTAAACCCTTAGATTGTAATGTGTGTAATTCATCTTCAGTTTTATTTAACAGGTTACGAGGCAAACAATAGGATGAAACACGTTGGCAATCCGGTTGATATTTATTGATCAAAGACATAATGCCGTGCAGACGTCTAAAAGACAGCGACATGGCATCTCCATCGGCAAGGAATATTCGTCGGTATTGCTGGCCGGAACTTTGAATTAGTTGTAGTTCTGATTCAATTGCTTCCAGTGATTTTGGTCGAAATTTTTTCTGTGGTTCTGTGTACATTGAGCAAAATGTACAATTGTTCCATGAGCAGCCATTGGTGACTTGCAGTATCAGTGAATTGGCCTCACTAGGAGGCCTGAATACCGGTTCGATATATTCCAGGTACATTAATTACTCAGGAATTTTAACAATAGTACGTCCACGAATCTGACCTTTAAGAATTGCTGCAGCTGCTTCTGGAATTTCTTCAAAGTCAATTTCACTGGACATGGATTCAAGTATGTTCATATCCAGATCAGATCCAAGACGGTTCCATGCATTAAGTCGTGTTTGCATTGGACAAGAAACAGAATCTATTCCGTGCAGTGTGATGCCGCGTAGAATAAAAGGTGCAACAGATGTGGGTAAATCCATAGATTCGGCTAATCCACAGGCGGCTACTGCGCCACCAATTTTGACCTGACTTAATACATTGGCCAGAGTAAACCCGCCGGCCACATCGATAGCGCCAGCCCAGCGTTCTTTTGCTAAAGGTCGTGCTTTTTCAGCAAACTCACTGCGATCCAGAATATCATTTGCTCCCAGCTGTTTCAGGTAATCAGATTCCTGAGGGCGCCCGGTCGTGGCTGTAATGCTGTAACCCAGTTTGTTTAATACTGCGAGTGCTATGCTGCCCACACCTCCGGCTGCACCGGTGACCAGAATATCGCCATCTTCAGGTTTGATGCCATGATTTTCCAGAGCCAGAACACATAACATGGCGGTGAATCCTGCTGTTCCGATGGCCATAGCCTGTCGTGTAGTCATGTTGTCCGGCAGTGGAACCAGCCATTCGCTTTTAACCCGGGCCACTCCTGCATAACCACCGTGAAATCTTTCGCCGATGCCATATCCGGTTAATACAACACGGTCACCGGGTTTGAATGAATCACTGTCAGAATGGGTCACCGTACCGGCCAGGTCTATTCCAGGAATGAGAGGGGGTTTGCGAATAATCATCGCCGTTTTGGCCATTGCTAGACCATCTTTGTAGTTTAAACCCGAGTATTCAACCTTGACGGTAACATCGCCATCCATTAAATCATCTGTGGTAAGTTCTGTGCGTGATACCACGGGGCCTTTATCAGATTCTGTCGCAAGCCATGCGGGAAATGTATTCATATTTGTCTCTCTATTTATTAGGCAATAAAGCCAGACTCAAACTCTTTAAGTTGACAGGCTTTGTGGATTTCATTGGCTGAAGCATTGCAGCCACTAAATTGTAAAGCAACCTTTTTCCCTTTTAATTGCTGTTTAAGTTTGATCGCGGCCATGATAGTTGATGCGCCGGCACCTTCCAGCATGGTCTGACTGTAGTAAGCCGCAAGAGCAATGGAGCTATAAATTTCATCTTCGCTCAGTAATACAAAATCAGTGATAGCATTTTTGTAGATCGAAAAAGGTAAGTCATAGGCAATGCCGGTGGCAAAACCGCCTGCAAAAGTGGTATTTTCTGCCGTTTGAATTTCACCTGATTTCCATGAATTCCAGGCTGCATTAGAACTTTCGGCCTGAACAGCATAAATTTGTATCGATGGGTTTATTGTTTTAAGCGTCGTAATTGCAGCTGCAACTTCACTGCCAGCGCCTATCGGAACAATGACGGCATCAAGATCTGGAACAGTTTCTATTATTTCCAGAAACTCGGTGCCAACACCATTAATTAACTGTGGCTGATTGGCTGGATGAACGTAATAGAGGCCGCGTTGCTGACAAAGTTCTTCAGCCGCTTGTGAAGCCTGCTCGAAGGTTTGCCCGGTTTCAATAAGCTCAGCATCCGTTTCAAGTATTTTACGGTTTTTAGCAGGCGTATTGTTATCAGGTACAACAATTGTTGCAGGAATATTAAATAGAGCTGCACTAGTGGCCATGGATAGACCATGGTTACCTGTTGAAAAGGTTATGACTCCAGAATCTGTCAGTTTTGACAGGCTGGCCATCAGGTTTATACCACCACGAATTTTGAAGCTGCCCGTAGGATTCTGATTTTCATATTTAATATAAACATCAGCACCTAGAAGTTTGCTGAGCCTGCTATTAAACAAACACTGTGTCGGGGTGAGATATGGTTTGATGACCTCTCTCGCCCGTATCGTTTCTATTAAGGATACGGGCTGTTCGCTTAGTTTTTCCAGCACTCGATTTACTCTATAGATGGTCAGTTAGATGACAAACAAATCCATCATATCATTGACTGAAAGTTGCTCGAAACTTTCCTGTGTTGAACAAATAGAAAGTATTTCTTCAGAGTTTTTCTGGCTAATACGGCCTCGCACGTAACGTTCGAATTTCTCTTTTAATAATGGAATGCCTTCATCACGGCGACGCCTGTGACCGACCGGGTAGTCAACGCTTTCATTGATGGTTCTGCCATCGGTAAAGGTAATGTGAATGGCATTTCCGATGGCACGTTTGTCGGCTTCCAGGTATTCGCGGGTAAAACGTTCGTTTTCTTTGACGGTCATTTTGTCGCGAAGTTGATCGATGCGGACATCACTGGCAACATCGTCTTCGTAATCTTCTGCATTTAAACGGCCTTTTAGTAGTCCAACAGCCACCATATATTGCAGGCAATGATCGCGGTCAGCAGGGTTATCCAGTTTTCCTGTTTTATTGATAATGCGGTCACCTGATTCCTGAGTTTCCAGGGTAATGGTTTGAATGTCATCGACGGTTTTATCCATGCTTAACATGGTGTCGTGAAGGGTGATGGCTGCTTCAACAGCCGTCTGAGCATGAAACTCGGCAGGAAAGGAAATTTTGAATAAAATATTTTCCATCACATAGGTTTCATAAGGCTGGTTAAAAACCAGTTCATTGCCTTTAAAAGAAACATCCTGAAACCCCCAGGTTTTAGCCGTGATGGCTGATGGATAACCCATTTCTCCGCGTTGTGCCATCAATGCCAGGAACAAACCGCGTGAAGATGCATCACCAGCAGCCCAGGATTTGCGTGATCCGGTATTGGGTGCATGGCGATAGGTTCTGAGGGAGGAACCATCCAGCCAGGCATGTGAAACAGCGGTACAGATTTCATCACGGTTGCAGCCCAGCATTCTGGCTGCAACAGCGGCTGAAGCAATACGAACCAGCATGACATGATCCAGACCAACACGGTTAAAACAATTTTCCAGAGCAATGACGCCCTGAACTTCGTGCGCCTGAACCATTGCGACTAACACATCTTTCATGGTTAAAGGCGCTTCCCCTTTGGCAACACGTGAACGTGACTGATAATCAGCTAAAGCCAGAATTGCACCCAGGTTATCTGAAGGATGTCCCCATTCGGCAGCTAGCCATGTATCGTTGAAATCAAGCCAGCGAACCATGGCACCGATATTCCATGCTGCACGAACCGGGTCAAGCTCGTAAGAGGTTCCAGGCACTCTTGAACCATTATCCATCCCTGCACCTGGCACAATGGGTCCCAGCATTTTTGTACAGGCAGGATATTTTAAAGCAAACAGTCCGCAACCGATTGTATCCATCCAGCAATAACGAGCGGTTTCCATCGCTTCCTGTGACTGGGTGACATCGTAGTTCATTACATAATCTGTAATGTCCTGAATGACCTGATCAAAATCAGGGCGGCTTGCATCTAATACGGCTGCTTTACTCATTAGTTTCTCGATAAAGGTAAATAACTGGTTTTACCACGAAGTACACGAAGAGCACGAAGAATATATAAGGGTATTTTATCTTCGTGAACTTCGTGTTCTTAGTGGTGAAATAATAATTTTACATCTAGTAAATTTATTTTCGGTCTTTGATAGGTATATACGTTAAATTCTCCGGGCCGGTATAAATGGCTGAAGGGCGAATAATTTTACCATCTTCACGTTGTTCAATGATATGAGCTCCCCAGCCACTGGTGCGAGAAATGACAAATAACGGGGTAAACATATCGGTTGGTACAGCCATCAGGTTATAAGATACCGCAGAAAACCAGTCGAGGTTGGGGAACATTTTTTTAACATCCCACATGACAGTTTCGAGCCGGTTGGCCACTTCAAACATTTTGTGATCATTGGCGTCATCGGCAAGTGATTTGGCAACTTGCTTGATAACATCGTTTCGTGGATCACCGGTTGTATAAACCGGGTGACCGAAACCAATAACTATTTCCTTGTTGGCTACACGCTCTCGAATATTCGCTTCTGCTTCATCGGGATTACTGTAGCGTTGCTGAATGGCACATGCTGCCTCGTTGGCACCACCATGTTTAGGGCCGCGTAATGCACCAATTGCACCGGTGATGCAGGAATAAAGGTCAGAACCGGTTCCGGCAATAACTCTGGCAGCAAAGGTAGATGCATTAAATTCGTGTTCGGCATACAGGATCAACGATGTATGCATAGCCCTGACCCATTTTTCGGGTGGGGCTTCTCCGTGTAACAGGTGAAGAAAGTGTCCGCCGATTGAGTCATCATCGGTTTCGACATCTATACGCTTTCCATTGACCGAAAAATGATACCAGTACAGTAACATGGAACCGAAACTTGCCATCATGCGGTCGATAATGTCACGTGCTTCAGCAGAGTTCTGATCTGCTTTTTCTGGCAGACTGCTACCCAGAAATGAAGCTGCTGTGCGAAGAACATCCATGGGGTGTGCAGTAGAAGGTAGTTGCTCCAGTGAAGTTTTTAATGCCTGTGGAATACCGCGCATTGATCTCAATTTGGCTTTATAACTATCCAGTTCAGACTGATTGGGTAATTTTCCATGAACGATGAGGTAAGCGATTTCTTCAAATTCAGCCTGTTCTGCAAAATCGAGGATGTCATATCCACGGTAATGCAGGTCATTACCTTTTAGTCCTACGGTGCATACTGCGGTGTTTCCCGCTGCAGTACCGGAAAGAGCGACGGATTTTTTAGGCTTAGGTAAGTTTTGCTCATTGTTAGCGTTCATTCTTTATCCTCCTTTGCAAACAGGCCATCAAGCTTCTGTTCATAGCTGTGATAATCAAGATAGTCATAAAGATCAGCGCGGGTTTGCATTGTATCGATGACATTTTGTTGAGTGCCTTCGGCTATTAAAGTCTGATAAACCTTGAGTGCTGCAGCGTTGGCGGCACGAAAAGCTGAGAGCGGGTAAAGCGCAATATCAACCCCGGCTGATGCCAGTTGTTCGGTGGTGAAAAGTGGTGTTGAGCCAAATTCAGTAATATTGGCGAGAACAGGCACTTTAACGGCATCCACAAAGTGCTGGTACATTTCCAGTTCTGTCATAGCCTCTGGGAAAATCATGTCAGCACCGGCTTCAACACAGGCTCCGGCCCGGTCGATGGCAGATTGCAGACCTTCAACGGCTAAAGCATCGGTGCGAGCCATGATGACAAAATCAGGATCTGTTTTAGCATCTACAGCTGCTTTGATACGATCAACCATTTCATCTAACGGAACAATGGCTTTATTGGGACGATGCCCACAGCGTTTCTGCTGAACCTGATCTTCGATGTGCACGGCTGCTGCGCCCATTTTAGTCATAGATTTTACACACCGGGCGATATTGAAAGCGCCGCCCCATCCTGTGTCGATATCTACAAGAACCGGTAAATCGGTGACATCGGTAATGCGGCGTAAATCGGTTAGTACATCTTCCATGGTCGTGATGCCAAGATCAGGGATTCCACAAGACCCTGCTGCAACGCCACCTCCAGAAAGGTACAACGACTTAAAGCCACTGGCCTGAGCCAGACGAGCATGGTAAGCATTGATTGCTCCAACGCACTGTAACGGTTTTTCAGATAAGACCAGGTCTCGAAAGGATTTGCCTGGGGATTTCAAGCTCATGGATAAACTCCAAAGTGATATTAACAATGGAAAGTATCATAACGCTGAAATTATAAATGTCTTGGATAGTATTCCAATAGTAAGCATTGAAAACTCTATTTTTAAAGAATTTCTCACCACAGAGGACAAGCAAGGGCATAGAGCATTTTTACCACGAAGGCACGAAGTTCACGAAGAAAACCAAATAAGGTTAAGGTAACTGGATAAATTGGCATGTATGAAGCTGATACAAATTTAGCAACGCAATATTTATACCTTCGTGTTCTTCGTGCCTTCGTGGTGAATATAGTTTTTAAGCTTACGGACGAGCTATGCCCAGTTTCTGGCGGCGTTCCCACAGATTTTTCCGGCTAATACCTAATTTTGCAGATAATTCAGTTTCATTGAGTCGAAGCTGATGTTCTTTGACAAACTCAACAAAATATTCATCCATGGATAATTCGGATGACATGATATCCTGGCTTTTTGAATTTTCAGTTTGCTGTAAGCCAAGATCCTGTGCAGTAATGATATCGTCATTGCTTAAGATAATGGATCGTTCGATGATGTTTTCCAGTTCACGGACATTCCCTGGCCAGTGATATGACTGTAATAATTTGATTGCGCTATCGTTAAAACTATAATCTGTACGCTGGAACCGGGTGGATACTGTGTGCAGAATCTGTTCAGCAAGTTGTAGAATATCGTCTGTTCTATGGCGCAATGGCGGCAAGGTTATTTCCATAACATTTAACCGATAATATAAATCTTCACGGAATAGTTTTTGTTCAACCATCTCGAGTAAATTTCTGTGAGTTGCTGCAATCAAACGAATATCAACATATTGCATCTTATTAGAGCCTACCCGTCGTATCTCTCCCTCCTGTAAAACACGAAGTAATTGTGATTGTGCTTCCATTGATAGCTCACCAATTTCATCTAAGAATAAAGTGCCTGTATCTGCTGCTGCAATCAAACCTTTGCTGCTTTTAAGTGCGCCGGTAAAGGCTCCTTTTTCATGACCAAATAATTCAGATTCAATCAGGTTCTCGGGTATGGATGCACAGTTGATGCTTATCAGTGCTTTATCGGCACGAAGGCTTTGTGCGTGTATGGCTCTTGCAGTGAGTTCTTTCCCGGTTCCTGTTTCGCCTAAAATTAAAACACTGGTATCGGTTTGAGCCACGCGCTGAATGCGATCTTTTACCTGTAAAATAGGGTCGCTCTTGCCCATTAAGTTTTTGATGGGATGGAGATTATCGAGCTCTCTTTTCAAGACTTTATTTTGATATTCCAGTTGCTGGTTTTTTAGTAACCTATTAATGGTTAATATCATTTCATCATGGTTATAAGGTTTGGCAATATAATCGGCTGCACCCAGTTTCATAGCATCGACAGCAGACTGTACCGATGAGTAACTGGTCATGATCAATACAGGAACAGGTTTGGCGAGTCCTATTAAAGCAGTTCCTTCTGCTCCCGGAAGACGTAGATCGGCAATAATTAAATCAAATCCTTCGAGTCCTTCTTTTTCGGCTTCATCCACTGATCCGGCAGAAGTTACAGAAAATCCATTTCTGGTGAGTAGCCTGGACAGGCTGACACGTATAATTTTTTCGTCTTCTACGATTAGAATTTCATGCATAAGATTTTAATATTTTATGGTGTTACTGGATTTCGGTAAGCGAATAATAACTTGCGTACCTTTATTTAACTGGCTATTGATTTTGATGTTTCCATCGTGTTCTTTAATAATATTGTAAGCAAGAGACAGTCCCAGACCTGTGCCTTCTCCAGCCTGTTTGGTAGTGAAAAAAGGATCGAAAATTTTATTAATAATTTTTTCATTGATGCCATGTCCTGAATCGCTGATTTTTAATTCGATAGTTATATTTTGATCTAAAACATCAATATAAACTTTATCTCCTTCTTTGGATGCATCACTGGCATTTGATAAAATAATGACCAGCACCTGTAACAGTTTTTGGTGATCACCGAGTAGAGAAAGCTCTTCTGGGCAATTAGTTATAAAATCAATCTGTTTTCCCTTATGGCTTAATGAAACCAGGCGTAAGGATTCATTAATCATATTTCTTAATTCTAAAGTCTCAGGGGAATGCCCTAGTTCTGCCCCCACATGGCTATAGCTGAGCAATGAGTGAACAATTGTAGAAATTCTGTTGGTCAAATTTAAAATGTCATCAATACTTTCTTTTTGCAGTTCTTCGTCATCGGGTATGGCTTGCATATCCTGAGCCAGGCAGGCAATGCCTGTTACCGGGTTTCCAATTTCGTGAGCTACACCTGTTGCCAGTTGACCTATTGAGGCTAATCTTTCACTGTGGGCAAGTTCACTTTCCAGTTGGTGAATTTCAGAGTGATCCTGTAGCAACACTACATAACCGTGCTGTTCATTTTCAGCCAGGCCACTGACCTCTGATTTAAACAAATTGAGGATGCTTATTTTATTGCCCAAATTTATTTTGGTTGATCTCAGCACAGCTTTGTCACCTTTTAGAAAGGTGAGTAATAAATTTGACCAGGGTGATGCTAAACGGGTGAGTTCTTTTCCGATGACTGATTGTTCTTTTACCCCGGCAAGTTTTTCCATGGCCCTGTTCCAGCTTACGATTTGATATTCCAGGCTGATGGTGACAACGGCGAGTGGCAAATCATGTAAAACCTGCCTGTGAAAACGGCGTAATGAATCAAGCTCTCCGGAGATTTCTTTAAGTTCGAGGCGGGAATTCTGTAAACTCGTTTCAACAAATTTAATGGTGTCAGCGATTGCCACTTTGGCTGACGTATCAACTTCAAGTTGTTCATTAACAACCATGCCTGCAAGTACAGGGCCTATGAGACCGGACAGGTTATGCCTTATTTGAACACGTAAATTGGCAAAGTCACTTCGATCCAGTTCCCTGTCGTTTAACCCGAGGTCGGATATTGCCAGTTTAATTTCTTTGGCTGCTGTTTCTGCTCCGATAGTTTCTGTTAGTCCAGCTTCAAATTCCTTGATGGTTGATGCTACGGGGATCGCGTGGGTTGGGTTCTGGTTATCATTACAACAGGCATTGGCTGCTCTGTTTTCGTCATCGGATTGTGGCCATAAAATTGATGCTCCAACAAAAAATATTGAATTTAATAGTAGCGTCCAAAATGCGCTGTCGGTGGATGACATCGGGATCATGATGTTTTCCAGATGAGAATTAACCAGCCAGCCAGCTTTTGAAAACAGAGGTAGTATTAATGTGAGCACCCAAAGTAACGCACCGGCGGTAAGGCCGCTGACAAAACCCTGTCGGCTGGCTTTACGCCAGTACAGTAAACCAAAAATTCCGGGTAAAAACTGGGCTACGGCAACAAAAGATATTAATCCCAGATCTGTTAATTCCTGGTGAGTTTGCAGGAATAGATAAAATGCATAACCGGCCAGAATAATTAGAAAGATTAATATTCGTTTGCCCCAGATTAACAGGCTATAAAGATCACCCCCCTGTTGTTTATGCTTGGGCAGACTAATGGGTAATAGCAGGTGGTTCATGCACATGGATGCCAACGCGATTGTTGTTACGATAATCATTGCGCTGGCTGCGGAAATTCCCCCGATAAATATAAAAATGGGTAAGATGGCTGACTGGCTTTGCATCGAAACGCCCAGTACAAAAAGATCCGGCCCATAGCTAAGATCCATTGATTGTCCTGCCCACAGAATGGGTGGAATGGATATGTTCAGTAATAATAGAAATAGTGGGAATGCCCAGCTGGCATAGTTCAAATTTGAAGTTTTGATGTTTTCTACAAAAATCATATGGAACTGCCGGGGTAGTAAAAAGGCAGCTGAAAAAGACAGTATTAACATCATGGCCCAGGGACCATCATGGATAGGGCGCATCAATGCTTCGGTGGCATGTTGATTATTTTCCAGCCAACTGGAAAAACCACTGAAGCCATTGAATGTTCCAAATACGGCATATAAACCAACCGTCATAAGTGCTACCAGTTTAACCAGTGATTCAAATGCGATGGCTACAACGAGTCCCTCATGCTTTTCTCGAGGTGTTATATGCCTTGCGCCAAATAATATGGCAAACAGGGTGATCATCAGGCAAAAGCCCAGCGAGATAAATCCTGATTGTGTTTCGTTGGTTAAAATTTGTAGTGAATCGGTTACAGCCTGAATTTGTAAAGCCATATAAGGCAGGGCGCCCGTTAGCATGAGAACGGTGACCAGAATGCCGCTGAGAGGACTGTGATAGCGAAAGGCCAGTAAATCGGCTAATGAAGATAGTTGATACTCTTTAGTCAATCTAAGAATGGGTTTGAGCAATATGGGTGAAGCAAGAAAGGCGATGGTGACACCCAGGTAAACAGCCAGAAAGGTATATCCTTCGCGTTCAGCCAGTCCTACGCTGCCATAAAAGCTCCAGGATGTTGCATAAACGCCGAGTGACAGGGTGTAAACAATGGGGTGTTTGACCAGTGATTCTGGTAACCATTTCTTTTCTGCTGCCGTGGCGATTATAAACAGCAGGCCCAGGTACAGGACGCTGATTAAAAATAGTTGCCAGACTTCAAAGCTCATTTACTGTCGGGTTCTCTAAGGTAACGCTGGAGTAACCAGGATAAAAAGATAGCGACCGCCCAGGCCAGGTAGGGGCTGAACCATGGTGCGTCCATGGCAGCCCAGAAGTTACTCATAGGTGACAGGAATATGACCAGAACCAGTAACACGACCATGAGTGTTCGTTCTGAGCTATTTGAATTTTTTGATTGCTTAGGCATTTCGGATTCAGCTTACGAATAATGTGATCGAGTTCACAAAAATGTTACCACTGGGAACACTGTGTGTTACTCATGGTAACACATGAGTTTTTTTAATGTCAGTCCTGGTTACTAACCATTTGATGAAACGTTAAAAAATAAATTTTGGCAAGAAATTTGCTTATAAGCTTAGGAGTGTTGCGGGTGACCTTCCCAGGTTACCGGTATTCACAACATGACATTTAAAAAAATATGGCAAAGTTTATTAACAATGAATGAATGCCCTACAAATCATTAGAGGTCTCAAATGAGTAAAAAAGATAATTCCCAAAATAACAGTAGACGTGACTTTTTAAAGGCATCTGCTGCCACTGGTGTTGTTGCCAGTTCTCCAATGTTCTTTATGAAAGATGCCTATGCGGCAGAAAATTTCAGAAATGCACCTAAAGGTGGAAGCGTAAAGCTTGGTTTTAATGTTCCTCAAACTGGCGCTTATGCCGATGAAGGAGCTGACGAATTAAGAGCTTACAAACTGGCTGTTGAACATCTAAATGGTGGCGGTGATGGCGGTATGATGAATACCATGAAGCCAATGTCTCTTAAAGGTAACGGTGTTCTGGGTAAAAAAGTTGAGTATGTAACAGGTGATACACAGACTAAGTCTGATGCAGCACGTGCTTCTGCCAAGCGTATGATCGAAAAAGACGGTGCACTGATGATCTCTGGTGGTTCATCTTCTGGTGTAGCTATTGCTGTACAGGGTTTATGTCAGGAAATGGGCGTTATCTTTATGGCCGGTCTGACTCACTCTAACGATACAACCGGTAAGGACAAACGTCGTTACGGTTTCCGTCATTTCTTCAATGCGAAGATGTCCGGTTCTGCACTGGGTCCTGTTCTTAAGAAAGAAATGGGAACTGATCGTCGAGCTTACCACTTAACAGCGGATTACACCTGGGGCTGGACTCAGGAAGAATCAATTAAAGAAACCACTGAAGGACTGGGCTGGAAAACTCATAAAGCCGTTAAAACTCCAGTTGGCGCGGGTGACTTCTCACAGTACATCACGCCTATCCTGAATTCCGGTGCTGATACATTGATCCTGAACCACTATGGTAAGGACATGATCAACTCACTGACTCAGGCTGTTCAATTTGGTCTGCGTGACAAAGTGGTTAACGGTAAGCAGTTTGAAATCATCGTTCCATTGTATTCACGTCTGATGGCACAGGGTGCTGGTGAAAACCTGAAAGGTATCCTGGGTACAACTAACTGGAACTGGGCATTGAAAGATGCGGGTTCTCAGGCTTTTGTTAAGTCATTCGGCGCTAAATATGGTTTCCCACCTTCAATGGCGGCTCATACCTGTTACGTTCAAACTCTGTTATATGCCAATGCTTGTGAAATGGCTGGTACTTTTTACCCACCAGAAGTTATTAAAGCACTTGAAGGCTTTAATTTTGATGGAATGGGTAATGGTAAAACTGAGTATCGTGCAGAAGATCACCAGTGTTTCAAAAATGTACTGGTTGTGCGTGGTAATCAGAACCCAACAAGTCAATTTGACCTGCTGGAAATCGTTCAGGAAGTTCCTCGTTCACAGGTTGAGTACGATGCATCAATCTTTGGTGGTGATTTAGGACCTTATAAGGTTTAAAATACCCCGCTTCATCAAAGCCATATCATCATTATGATGATATGGCTTTTTTTCATTCCTTACTCGAAGTGACAGCTTATGGATGCAATCCTCATTCAAATTCTTAACGGCCTGGATAAAGGTGGAGCCTATGCGTTAATCGCGCTGGGTCTGACTTTAACCTTTGGTACACTGGGCGTTGTAAACTTTGCACATGGTGCATTATTTATGCTGGGTGCATTTTGTGCCGTATCCGTACAGCAATTGCTGACCATTTCGAAAAAAGTCAAAGATGAAAGTATTACTTTCTTTGATGCTTACAAAGAACAGCCTTACCTGGAAATCTGGTGGGGTGATACAGGCACGGCGATAATTGATTATGCCGTACCCATTTCTATTTTATTTGCTATTCCCGTGATGTTATTGATCGGAGTTGCCATGGAACGTGGCCTGATTAAACATTTTTATAAGAGAACTCACGCGGAACAAATTCTGGTGACCTTTGGCCTGGCTATTGTAATACAGGAAATCATCAGATCAATTTATGGTGCAAACCCTATCCCGACTCCTGCTCCTGATATTGTTGCTGGCAGTGCGGCAGTTGGTGCAGCGTTAGGTTTGAGTGAAAACCTGGTTTATCCGTGGTGGCGTCTGATTTACCTGGCATTTTCAGCCGTGATTATTTTTGGTGTGTTTGCCTTCTTAAAATATACGACTTTCGGCATGGTGGTACGTGCCGGTATGTCAGACAGGGAAACAGTTAGCCTGCTCGGTATAAATGTCGAGAGGCGGTTTACCATCGTGTTTGGTCTCGCAACCGTCGTAGCCGGACTTGCAGGTGTTATGTATGCACCGATATTGCCGCCTGATTATCACATGGGCATGGATTTTCTGGTGTTGTCTTTTGTTGTTGTGGTCGTCGGTGGCATGGGCTCACTTGGAGGCGCGGTCGCCGCTGGTTTTCTGCTCGGAATTTTGCAATCATTTGCTTCCATGAATGAAGTGAAAACGATTCTTCCGGGTATCGATCAGATTATTATTTATCTTGTTGCCGTTGTTGTTCTGCTGGTCAGACCGCGTGGTTTGATGGGGCGTGAAGGGGTGATGGAGGATTGATGATGAATTTATCGTTAAAAAATAACATGGTGGTGATGCTGATATTTTCAGCGGTTGTTTTAACTGCTCCACTATGGCTTGATCCGATCGGGGCTAACTACCCTGATCTGTTACAGAAATTTGCTATCTTTGGTATTTTTGCCATTGGTTATAATATTCTGTTTGGTTTGACCGGTTACCTGTCTTTTGGGCATGCAACATTTCTGGGTGTAGGTTCTTATACCGCGGTGTGGAGTTTTAAGTTGTTTACCATGAACGTGGTGCCAGCCATTATCTTCGCCATTATCATAGCGGGTGTGTTTGCACTGGCTATCGGTTATATCAGTCTACGTCGTTCTGGTATTTACTTTTCTATTTTGACGCTGGCATTTGCCCAGATGTCTTATAGTCTGGCTTACTCGGTATTGACTCCCATTACTAACGGCGAGACAGGATTGCAGCTTAGTATTCAGGACCCTCGATATATTGATGCCATGGCAGGTGTTGCGGTCAAAGAAGGTTTGCCATCAACGAATTTATTCGGGCAGTTAATGAGCGGCTATTCCGGATTTTATTTTTGCGCGGTGATGTTAATTATCGGCTTTTATGTTTCTCTTAAAATTTTCCGTTCGCCTTATGGCTTGAAACTGATTGCGATCAAGTCGAATCAAAATCGCATGAATTATACGGGTTTTAATACGCGCCCTTATCTGCTTTCGGCATTTGTCATTTCTGGAATGTATGCAGGACTGGCCGGGGCACTAATGGCAGTTACTGATCCATTAGCAGGCGCAGAAAGAATGCAATGGACAGCTTCTGGTGAAGTCGTCTTAATGACAATCCTGGGTGGAGTGGGAACATTGGTTGGTCCGCTGATAGGTGTAGGCATTATAAAATATTTTGAAAATATATTTTCTGCCATGAATGAATCTGTATTGCATGAAATTTTTAATTTCTTACCACAGGCTATGGAAAATATTGTGGTATCAGTAACTCAGCATTTTGTCGGTGAAGGCTGGCATTTAACATTGGGTGCTCTGTTTATGCTGGTGGTTATCTTTTTGCCTGGCGGGATTATGGAGGGCATTACAAATATCATTCGATTTGTTAAAAAGAAACTGGGTATGAGTGTCGATGAATCAGGAGATACGTTATGAGTATTATCCTTGATATAAATGGTGTGAATAAAACCTTTGGTGGTTTACATGCACTTTCTGATATTCAGCTCAAAGTTGAAGAAGGCACAACTCATGCCATTATTGGTCCAAATGGTGCTGGTAAATCGACGCTACTAAACTGTTGTATTGGACGCCTGATACCGGATGATGGAACGGTTACTTTTAATGGGCATAATATGATAGGTATGCAACCTTATGATATTAATCATGCGGGTATGGTACGTGTATTCCAGACACCTGAAATCTTCCCTGAGCTGACTTTATTGCAAAACGTGATGATACCGGCGCTGGCAAAAAGAGATGGCACGTTTAAGTTCAATCCTTTCAGATGTATGCGTAAAGAAAAAGCGCTGCACGAAGGTGCGATGGAAGCTTTAGCCGATGTCGGTCTGGAAAAATTTTATGATCAGCATGCAGGCAGTATTTCGCGGGGTGATAAACGTCGACTGGAACTGGCCATGGGTTTGATTCAAAACCCGAGCCTGTTGTTACTGGATGAACCCACAGCGGGTATGGCGCGTCATGATACTAATCAGACCATTGATCTGTTAAAAAAGATTAAGGAACGAGGCATGACAAAAATAATAATTGAGCACGACATGCACGTGGTTTTTAGTCTGGCTGATCGCATCAGTGTGCTTGCTCAGGGACGTATTATTGCATCGGGAACCCCGGATGAAATTCGTGAAGATCCCAAAGTAAAAGAAGCCTACCTGGGAGAAGCAGAAGATGAGTAATCAATTACTGGGTGACGTGAAAGTCGAAGAGCGTGTTAGTACGGTTACCAGCCAGGGCTCTGATCCGGCCTTCTTTTCATGCTGGGACATGCATTCCTATTATGGTGAAAGCTATATCGTGCAGGGAATCAATTTTGATATCCGCGAAGGTGAAGTGGTTGCGCTGCTTGGTCGAAATGGTGCTGGAAAAACCTCAACCTTACGTTCTATTGCTCGTGTCGATAGTCCACAGGTTACCCACGGTGAAATCTGGCTGGATCATAAACCTTTGCACAATATGGCTGCACATGATGCGGCTCAAAATGGTGTGGCACTGGTTCCGGAAGATAGACGAATTATTCAGGGTCTTACGGTAGAAGAAAACCTGCAACTGGCGCAGATTGCACCGCCGATTGGATGGAGTCTGGAAAGAATCTACGAGCATTTCCCCCGTCTTGCAGAGCGTCGTAGTCAGATGGGCACGACATTGTCGGGTGGTGAGCAGCAAATGCTTGCAGTGGCTCGCGCACTGGCTCGTGATATTAAACTGCTGTTGCTGGATGAGCCTTATGAAGGTTTGGCTCCAGTTATCGTGAAGGAAATTGCGAATATTGTGGATAGCATTAAGAAGCAGGGAATTACTACGATTATTGTAGAACAAAATGCAGTGGCAGCATTACGGCTTGCAGACCGGGCCCTGATTCTGGATATGGGTAATATCGTGTTTGATGGCACGGCTCAGGAAGTACTGGATAATGAAGAACTTCGTCATGAGTATCTGGCTATCTAATTTGTTGTAATAAGCTATGGTGCGCATGGCGCACCCTACATTCTAGATCAATAGTTGGGTTGGTTTAGAATATTTTGAGCCCGTCCATCCAATATATAATTATATTAAATAACTGGATATTTGCTGGAAAATCCTTATTTCTAGCGCCAAAAAATTAATTAAGAAATTTTATCTGAAAAGTCATATATTATAAGTCATATAAAGTAAGACCTAATTTGGCATACTGCTGATATTTATACAGAGATAGTTAACATGTCCAACCCACTAGATGAAATTTATCTTGCAGACAGTCCTCTGTCTAGATTGCCTATAAATGTTCTTAATGATATGCGACATGAAGGCATAATCAGAGAGTACATCATCAGTGCAGGAGATAGTTTAAGTGTTCCATCTAATGCAACTAATGACACTTTTTTCCTGGCTTATGGCGAAATAGATATCATAGAGTTCAGTCGGGTAACTGATCATTTAAGTGAAAAGGCTAAAAAGCGCAGACCTGTGCGGTTATCTGAACACGAAAATATTAGTTTCCTTGCAAAAACGAGATCGGCTTTAATCAGGATAGACCAGGAATATCTCGACTATCACATCAGCTGGAAATCGATGAATAGGGATGTATCAAACTCTCCAAAAAGTGTTAAAGAAATACTGTCCAATATGAAGCACCCGACGGTATTCATGAATATCCCAATGGAAAATATTAGCCGGGCTATTCAAAAAATGCATATTATCGATGTTAAGGCGGGAACCGAAGTTATCACTCAGGGTGATATTGCAGATTCATTTTATATTATTGCCAGTGGGCAGGCGGAAGTCTGGGAAAGGGGTATGTACGATGATGACGAGCAAAAAGTGAATCATCTGTATGCTGGAAACCATTTTGGACAGGATAGCCTTATAGTTGATGGTCATAGACGAAGTGCTAGCGTTCGTATGATAGAAGACTCGAGATTGCTGGTGTTAAATGGCTCTGACTTCAAAGCACTCATTGGAGAGTCATTGATACATGAAATCGACATAGAGAAAGCAAAATTGTTGCTAAGTGAAAAAGATACTGTGTTGTTGGATGTGAGATATGAAGAGGAATGGGAAGAGTCTCGTTTACCCGGCGCTAAACTTATTCCGCTTCCAGAACTCAGAAACAGGTTGTCTGAAATTGAGCAGCAGAAAAAATACATCATTTACGACAGGAATGGCAAAAGAAGTATTATAGCGGCCATGATCCTGCAACAGTTGAGTGTTCAGGCTTACTCAATTGCCGGGGGAATAGTGGGCTGGCCCTATGATATTGATGAGTCTGTTCTATGAAGATTAATGGTTGGCTAAATAGCTTTAGCTGGTATCAATTAAAAATAAAATAAAGTACAAGTATCAGAACGATTATTTTAGTAGTCACATAAAGCGGTTTATTCCAGTGCTTAAAGCGTTTTAATAAAGCTTTGTATTTATTCAGATAAAAGCCAAACTTATTTCCTATTCCCAGTTTACTGGCATCAATATTATCTACCGCGAACAAGCCGTTGAAAAAACGTCCGAACTGATAATAAAATTTCTGTAATAAACCAAATTTAAGGGGCCTGTCTATATCGGTCATTAAAATTATTCGAGGTTTGTCACTGTTGTTATAAGCGCAATGAAAATAAGTTTCATCAAATATAATGCTTTTTCCATCTTCCCAATGATAGTCATCTCCATTTACAACAAGGCCTGACTGATTGGAGTTTGGAGTGCTGAGTCCTAATGAATAACGTAGTGTAAATGCAAATGGATCATGATGATCGTTGATTTTTTTCCCCGGATTCAGGCAGGCAAATAATGCCATGTTCATCGATGGTAACTGATCAATTAAAGCCATCGTTTTTGGAGCCATTTCGTAGGCTGATGGAATATCATTATCATAACTTTTTAAATAAAAGCTGGTCCAGCGATTGTCCTTATAAAAACTACTGGCAGGAAGGTCATCTTTTATTGTGATCAGCCCTCTCTCATATAGGACCAATGCTTCATTTCTTATATCTTCCCAATTGTCATCTAATATTTTAAGTTCGGGAAATTGATCAGGTTCTATGAAATGAGTTAATGGGGCTTTAGATAATAGATAAGCAGGAATATTGAATGGCACCATTATTGTTGAAAAGTCATTCAACTGTCTCATTAAAGGAAATTTTTCCCTGTTGCGCAATCTGATGAAAACAACACAGGATAGATAAATGATGATGAGTGTTAACAAGGTGTACATGAAGTTTCCAGAATGCTGTGCGGGAGGCTTAGGCAAAGTCTATCTGAAATGAGGGAAATATTGTACAGAAATATGAGTCAGGTATGGTGTAGGGTGCGCCGTGCGCACCAAATGAGTTAGCAGTGTAATTCAATGGTGCGCACGGCGGCACCCTACACGTATTTACTTAAGGTTACTTTTTTGCGTAGCCTAAAACTTGCAAAGCCTCGGTGATTTCATCAAGAATAACGGGGTCATCAATAGTCGCTGGCATTTTCCACTCGGTACCATCGGCAATATTTACCATGGTGCCACGTAGGATTTTACCTGAACGTGTCTTTGGCAGGCGGTTTACAATTTTAGCTTGTTTAAAAGCAGCGACCGGGCCAATCTGATCTCTGACTCGTTGTACAAGCTCTTTAACGATATCTGCTTCAGTTCTATCTACTCCTGCTTTAAGAACGATTAATCCAAGAGGCATTTGTCCTTTAAGATCATCGGCGACACCGATAACAGCACATTCGGCAATATCACTATGCCCGGATAAAACCTCTTCCATGGCACCGGTCGATAGCCTGTGTCCGGCAACGTTGATAACGTCATCTGTTCGACTCATGATCCACAGGTAATCATCTTCATCTTTAAAACCGGCATCACCGGTCAGGTAGTAACCTTCATATTTAGTGAGATAAGCATCGATGAAGCGTTGATCATTCCCCCACAGGCTGGGCAGGCAGGATGGTGGCATGGGCAGTTTGATGACAATATTGCCCATCTCGCCAGTAGGCATTTCATTGCCATCTTCAGATAATATCTGGACATCATATCCCGGCATGGCAACGGTTGGAGAGCCTGCTTTGATTTCCATATTTTCGATGCCTAAAGGATTGGAAGCAATGGCCCAGCCTGTTTCAGTTTGCCACCAGTGATCGATAACAGGTTTGCCCAGTTTATCTCTGGCCCAAAATAAGGTGTCAGGGTCACAACGTTCTCCTGCCAGGAATAAAGACTGCATGCAGCTAAGGTCATATTTTTTAAGGTATTCACCATCGGGGTCTTCTTTTTTGATGGCACGAAAGGCAGTCGGAGCAGTGAATAAAACTTTAACATTGTGCTCACTGATGACTCTCCAGAAAGCACCGGGGTCAGGTGTGCCAACAGGTTTTCCTTCGTACATAATAGTGGTGCAGCCTTTTAATAACGGGGCATAAACTATATAGCTGTGACCGACAACCCAGCCAACATCAGAAGCGGCCCAGTAAACATCACCGGGTTCGACGTTGTAAACATTTTTCATGGACCAGTGCATCGCCACGGCATGACCACCGTTATCGCGAATAACACCTTTGGGTTCACCGGTAGTGCCTGATGTATACAGGATGTACAATGGATCTGTAGCGTCGAGTGGAACACAGTCAACACTTTCAGCTTTGGTGAGCTCATTATCCCAGTCGAAATCACGCCCTTCAATCATTTCTGCTTTTGCCTGTGGACGGGCTTTTAATATGCAGCAGCTGACTTTGTGTTTGGCCTGGTCAATAGCAGCATCCAGTAGCGGTTTGTATTCTATAACTCTTGCTGGCTCGATGCCGCAACTTGTGCTGATGATGATATCGGGTTTGGCATCGTCTATTCGAGTAGCCAGTTCATTGGCTGCAAAACCTCCAAAAACGACAGAGTGAATAGCGCCAATTCTGGCGCAGGCTAGCATGGCAATAGCGGCTTCAGGAATCATGGGCATATAAATTATGACTCGATCCCCTTTTTTAGCCCCATGATTAACTAAAACTCCAGCAAATTGAGAAACCTGTTGTAATAATTCACTATAAGAAATTTTGCGTTGTTGATTGGTGATAGGGGAGTCGTAAATAATGGCAGTCTGGTCAGCTCTGCCGGTTTCAACATGTCGGTCAACAGCGTTATAACAGGTATTTATCTGTCCACCAACGAACCAGTGAGGAACTGGTTTAGCACCCAGATCAATGACTTTATCCCATTTTTTAGTCCAGTGAAGCTCTTCCGCAGCTTTACCCCAGAATGCATCAGGATCATTTAAGGATTGCTGATAAATTTCGTTATAGGTTGTCATTGTTGTTGATCCTCTTTTTATTTTTTCACCACGAAGCTCACGAAGAGCACGAAGGTGTTCTGTTATTGATTTGTTTTAGCTTAAGTCTATATTCATCGTGATGCTTATAATTTTTTATGGCTTGTAATAATGCCATCCTGATCAGCATAAACCCAGTCTCCAGGTTTTATGGTGGCACCAGGAAAGTCGATGGCGATATCAATTTCACCCATATTTTTCTTCTCACTTTTTTTCGGGTGAGTGCCGAGAGCCATAACACCAATGGGCATGCTGCTGAGATTGACACTATCCCGAATCATGCCATACATGACAATTCCAGCCCAGTTGTTTTCTACACCAAAACCTGCGAGCAAGTCACCTAACATGGCGCATTGGGTTGATGCTCCAGCATCAACCATCAGAACACGGCCAAGTCCGGGGGTGGATAGTTGCTGTCGGACTATGGAGTTGTCTTCAAAGCATTTAATGGTTGAAACCTCTCCATAAAAACAGGGGTGTCCGCCATAGCTGATAAAGCCGGGTTCAATAATTTGTAGCGATTGTGAAAATTCATCGCACAAATCAGCAGTTTTGAAGTTAGTTGTCATGGGCATTTAGCTGCTGAATTAAAAATTCTTTCGAATCTACTGTCTCTGGAGTATGGAAAAATATAATGATACCTGTGATTGAGTCTCTCTTGCTGAACTGATTTCCAATAATCAGCATTGAAAAGTTCGCCATGTTGCTGTGATATTAATTTACGTAAGCCGAGGTTACCAGTGATGAAATGTATAAACTCTTCGGGAAATACATCAAGGTCATTGATGGAATACGATGATTCGCTGGATATTTCCTGCTCCGGGGTCTGGGTTCAGGAATTTGCGAGAAGTTCATATCGGTCATTACAGACTCTATGTTTCGGCTTTCAAGGTTATTAATAAATAAGGTGTAGATGAAGACGGCATAAAGTGATTAAATGAACAGCATTAACCATGAGTAGATTTCAATGAGCAGAATCGTTCCTATAATATTGATTTGTCAGTTATTTTTTATGCCGGGTGTGGCAGTGGCTCTGGAAGATCAGGGTTTAAGTTCTATCATGTCTATTATTGATAAAGCGGTGGAAGCATTTAATGCAAAAGCTGAAGATGAACAGGGTACTGAAGAAGAAAAAAAGAAAAAGCTAGAATCATCTTCTGCAATCATTGTTAACCTGTCTCGTACTCTGGGAAAGTTGAGTTATTCTCGCTTACAGTGTGGCCAGGCAGATGTACTGGCAGAATTTACTCAGCGTGTGCAGAAAATGCCGGATGAATTTCGAAATTCGATGCGGGATTCTTTCCAGGTTGGATTTGATAAAAGTAAAGAAGAAACGGCGTTATTATCAGAAGATGAGTGTGAGCGCCTGACGCAATCGAGAAATTTAACGGATAAAAAAATTGAAGCAAATGTCGAAGAAGAAAAGGAAGTTGAAAAAGAACAGAAGGTTGTAGAAAAACCTAAACCCGTTGAAGATCCCCAGTTAAAACACCTGCGTGTTGCAGAGCTTAGTGGTCAGTTGGCCTTTAAAAGAAAATTTTGTGGGGACAAGCAAGTTGTAACGCGTGATTTTAATGAAGTCATAGGTGCTATGCCTGAAGAATTCCAGGATGCAGCCAAGCAGTCTTACTGGAAAGGGTATAAACGTGGTAAACGTTTGAACAAGAGCCTTAAGCAGGAAAATTGTCTGTAACAAGTGGTGCACAGCACCGGGTAGGGTGCGCCAAGCGCACCATTTTATCTTTCAGTTAATAATATTACCGATTTCCTGATCTCTGCCTGGTTCTATTCCCTGTATTTCCACCCTGTTTATTTTGTCCTCCAGCCGGTTTTCTGTTTCTTGATCTGGCATTGTTACCGGTTTTATGTCCCTGTGCATTCTCGCCTGAGCGTTGTCCATCGCGATGTCCAACTCTTGGCTTTTTGGGTTTTTTAGCTTTAAATGGCCGAGTATCCAGACGTGATTCAGGTAAATCATGTGTGGGTTCGAAGCCATCTATGACCTTACGTGTGAGTAGCTTTTTAAGCAGGCGTTCAATGTCTGACAATTGTTTAAATTCATCTGCGCTGACCAGGGAAATTGCCTGCCCCTTTAATCCTGCGCGGCCGGTGCGTCCAATTCTATGTACATAGTCTTCAGGCACGTTCGGTAAATCAAAATTAACAACCTGTGGTAACTGGATAATATCTATTCCACGAGCTGCAATATCGGTAGCGACTAATACCCTGACTTCTCCACTTTTGAAATCAGCCAGAGCTTTAGTTCGGGCGGCCTGGCTTTTATTGCCATGAATGGCTGCAGATTTAATGCCTTCAGCTTCAAGAAATTTAGTCAGACGGTTTGCGCCATGTTTAGTTCTTGAAAAGACCAGAACCTGCTGCCAGTTTTCCTCATGGATAAGCTGCGCCAGCAAGGCTGATTTTTGTTTTTTGTCTACCGGGCTGATCCAGTGAGTCACGGTATCGACCGTGGTGTTACGTGGAGAGACTGAGATTTCGACAGGGTCATTTACCAAACCTTTGGCGAGATTACGAATATCATGTGAAAAAGTTGCAGAGAACATCAGGTTTTGACGAACTCGGGGCAGCAGGTTCAATATTTTTTTAATGTCATGAATGAAACCCATGTCCAGCATTCTGTCGGCTTCATCCAGAACCAGTACTTCCAGTTGGCTGAACTTGACTGCATTTTGACCATATAGGTCTAGTAAGCGCCCAGGAGTGGCAACCAGAATATCGACGCCTTTGCGTAATTTCATCATCTGGGGATTTATTTTCACTCCACCAAATACGACAGCTGATTTTAGTGGTAAATGTTTGCCATAGGTGATGACGCTGTCATTGACCTGTGCGGCAAGTTCTCGTGTTGGAGTTAATACCAGTGCTCTTACATGATTTGATTTTGTACGCTCTCCCTGTGAAAGCAGTTCAAGTAAAGGCAATGTGAATCCAGCGGTTTTGCCGGTGCCGGTTTGTGCGGCAGCCATCACATCTTTGCCTTCAATTACAGCAGGAATTGCCTGCAGTTGAATAGGTGAAGGTGTGTCGTAGCCTTTTTCTGTTACGGCTTTCAGGATGGGGTCGGATAAACCCAGTGAGGAGAAACTCATAAGATGACTATTTAGGTGTTGAATTATCGGGTGTTGTGTAGACGGTGTGGCTCAATGAATTTATATCATGAAGCTTAATGAGGTTGTTGCAAATGTAACTATTTGAGCGGGTTAACCGAAGTCACGCATTTTCATGAGAATTTGCGTGCCTGCGATAAGCTTATAATATTCTGGATTGAATGATGTAAGCTGAGATGGCTAACCTGAAAAACCAGAACTAACGACGTTTACGGCCGCGAGAAGCTTTAGGATCTTCGAAGCGTACTCGTAAAGACCGGTCGCTATTTCCAACTGAGCTACCGTCTAAAGCAGTTTGTGCTGCACGAGCTTCGTGTCCTTCCATTTCAATAAAGCCAAAACCTTTACATTTTCCGGTAAAGATATCCGAAACAATGCTGATAGAACGAACTTTGCCGTATTCGGAGAACATGGTAGTAACGCTTTCTTCTGTAGCGTCCTGCGGGAGGTTGCTGACAAACAGTTTTAACATGGGTGTTCCTTATTAGAGCCGGAATAGTCCGACTGTTATGAGAAAAAAAACCCCGCTAGCGGGGTTTTTTTTGTACTGAAGCTGGTCGAACTAGCTACTAGCCAGGAACAACGTTGGCAGCTTGAGGACCTTTTTGACCATTTTCTGTTTCAAAAGTTACTTCCTGACCTTCAGTCAGAACTTTGAAGCCACTTCCTTGAATTGCAGAGAAATGAACGAAAACGTCAGCGCTTCCATCAGAGGGAGAAATAAAACCGAAACCTTTTGATTCGTTGAACCATTTAACGGTACCTGTAGCCATGTAAATTACCTTTCTTTAAAAAATGAAAATATAATTAATCGCAGTGCTCAAATAGGTGAATTACAGGAGGTACCGAATGGAACTTCTGATGGTAACTTATAAAGAAGAGCGATTAATTTGTTTACAGAAGTTCTCCTAAAAGACACTAAAATCTGATGAGAGAACATCTGAGGCGGAACAGTATATACGAAAAAATGTTAAAAACACTATGTTTTTGCGGTAAATGGTTTTGATAGTGCTTTACTGACGTTTCTTTACGGTGTTGGGAAGGCTGGAAAGAATAGTTTCAGTCAGTGCTTTTAAGGCTTCTTTTCGAGGGAATCCGGGTCGGTAGTATAGGGCTACATCACGCCATGTGTCGGGCAGATTTAGTTCTCGAGTTATGATTCCACTGCCAGAAGCCCATGAGCCACTAAGTGCTGTAGCAGGAATTAAGGTAGTCCCGTAACCTGCGGCAACCAGTTGTAGCAGAGTGTCAAGACTGGATGCACGCAAGTTGGCCATGTCACCTTGTTGCTTGCGTTCAGTCAGGTGGCAGGCTTGCATTGCTTGCTGAGCCAGGCAATGACCTTCCGAAAGAAGCAGTAATTCACTGTTCTCAAGATCTTGCTGGGTAATTTCATCCTGAGTGTAAAATGGATGTTTTTGTGGGAATGCTATCCAGAATGGTTCCCTGTATAAAGGTATTTTAGTGAAGCTTGTTTCGGGATGCTCTGTGGCCAGCAAGGCAGCATCAATTTGATGATCCTGTAGTCTTTGTAAAAGTGTATCGGTCTGTTCCTCAGAGATAATCAGTCGCATTGATGGGTGCTTTTCCTGTAATGGTCTCAGGATAAGAGGCATTAAATAAGGGCTGATGGTCGGTATAGCGCCAATTTTTAATGGGCCGGACACTGGATCGCTAAATGATCTGGCAAGTTGTTTGATAGTATCAGCCTGCTCTATCATTAAACGTGCATGGCTCAGTATTTCCTGACCGGCAGGAGTGATTTTGACTGAGTGATTGCTGCGTTCAAACAGTACTACACCTAATTCTCGTTCTAGCTTTTTGATTTGCCCGCTAAGAGTTGGTTGGCTCACAAAGCAGCGTTTTGCAGCATTGCCAAAATGTTGTGTTTCAGCAACTGCGACCAGATATTGTAGGTCACGTAGGTTCATTCCTGACTTTCCTTAATCCATTAAAGTTGATAAGTAGCCGTTACTTTTTTTAATCATGCCGGAATACAGTTGTTCGATTTCAGGCACGGTTGATGCGCTTACAATATCTTGTGTTAGCAGGTTTTGTGACCAGTCAGAAACTTTGGGGTAAAGGTTTTTATCGATTAGCCCAGGATAGATTTCACTTATAATTTTCTGACGTTGAAAAAATGGGGTGAAACTAAGGTCAACCAGGGAGATCTGGTCTCCATTAAAAAATGCCTTCCCGCCAAGTTGTTTTTCCAGCTGTCCCATTTTTTTAGATAAAAATTCTAGTTGCTCATTAAAGCCGGACTTCTCAGGTTGAATGATCAGGTTGAAGCCATTCATCAGGCATTCATTGCCAAATTCCATCCAGCTGCGATTCTGTGCTTTGATGAGAGGGTCTGTAGGATGTAAGGGCTTTGCATAGACTTCATCCAGGTACTCAACAATAACGGAGGATTCAAACAGGATCTGATTATTCACTTTTAAAACCGGTACTTTTCCAAGTGGGGATAACTCATTAAACCATGCCGGAGGATTTTCAAGGTCAATGTACTCGATGTTATAACTAACCCCTTTGTAGAGTAGAGTTAACACGGCTTTTTGAACAAAAGGGCAAAGTTTAAAGCTTATGAGTTCTGGTTTCATGGTTAACCTGTCTGAGTCTATTGGTGTCAAGGTATCAAATGAATAGCGTATGTGATTTTAAGATATTACCTGCAGACGCAACTTTTTTCATGCTTTTAAAATGGATTAAATCTTGGGGTTGTTTTTTAGTTTCACTATGTTAAATTTATTGGATAATAAATGACTCAAGTCAAATAAAACCCTTTATCCCTCTTTGCAATTATTAAGAAAGGAATAATATGTCACATAAGGGTAAAAATAATAAAGGAACACTACATAGTGTCTAAGATAAGTGATCACCCGCTGGCGGATATAGGTTCAGTTGTAATTTCTGATGCGTCTCCATGTGGGGAAAATGTCCGTTATGACTCTGATTTTGAACAGTTGGAGGCAGAGCTTGCAAAGCAGGAATCACTAAGCTCTGCAACGGTTGACTGGGCAAAGGTCATAACGCTCTCATCATCCATAACTCAAAATAATTCTAAAGATATCCTGATTGGCTCTTACCTGTGCTATGCCTTGTTATTACAGGAAGGATATGCCGGCCTGGCAGTAGGGCTTAAAATTTTGCCTCCTCAGAAAAATTTGTGGGTAGTTACCGGCACCGGTAATACCCCAAGCGCATGATATAAGGCGATTTCAGCCGCTTTATAGGTTCGAAAGCCATACGCTTTTCTGGTAGTCAGTTTCGCTTTGGTATTAAAGCCCTCTACAATGCCACTGGAAAACTTCTTTTTAGCCCGAAACCAGTTCAGTAACAAGGGCCGATGTCGCCTGAGCATTTTAGCTACTTTTTTCATTGGCTCAATTTTTGATCTCATTGTTTTGGTACACCATTTATCTAAAAATAATCCAGCCCAATGAGGCGACATATATTCCCAGAATATCTGAAATTCTTCTTTCAGAAGATAACTTCTGATCGACTTCAAATTGTACTGCAATAACTCAGACAATTTCGTCTCCTGAGTCTCAGTCAGATTTTCTGGTCGTTTCAGTAATAGCCACCGTGATCGGGTTAATACCGGCTCCAACCCTTTCGCTTTTAATGTTTTTACTTCCTCGGCTCGAACTTCATCTATGGCTTTACTGATGTGCATCATGATATGGAATCGATCCAGTATATGGATCGCTTGCCCTGCCTTCTTTTTGATCACTTTCAGGTAGGGTTTCCACATGTCACTACAGATATATTTCAGTTCTCTTGTTCGATCCCGCCCAAACCAACGGAAGAAACCCAGCAGGGTTTTGACCTTGCGTTTCTTACCAACCCACAGCAGCCGTTTGCAATGCTCGTCAATCTGGTAAACCAGCGTTAAGTACTGATGACCGCGCTGCCATTGGATTTCATCAATACCAATCGCTTTGATGCCAGTCAAATCCTGATGCGCCCGACCCCAGCTCACCGCCCGTTCCACCGAACAGAAAACGTGATCCCAGGTGGTATGAAAAGCCTCGGCCACTTCCTTCCAGCTCAGTCGTTTGGCCCAGTCTGATAAAAACCAGGCATAGGCTTCGGTCAGCCTGCGTTTGCCAGATACCCAGGGCATTCGCTCGACTTTCACACCACAGTCCGGGCAATCCACCCGACGGGGTCTATAGCAAAAAAATACCTTATGTCCCCACATCGGGATAAACTCAAACCGTCGTTCCGGTGTTCGATCATAACCCGGTCTTTTATGGTCGCAACCACTGCATATCGGGCGGCTGTTTGAGCGAGGGTGTAGCTCTATTTCAAGGGTCGGTATGGTCGTATTTTCGACTAATCGTACCGACCCATACACAAATGAGTTGAATTTCTGGATCCGATTTAGGATAGTCTTAATCTGCATCCTGTTTCTTTGCCTCTGTCTGATGATTAGTTCGCACTTTCATCTTCTCAGAGTCGGGGCAGGATGCAACTACCCCTTCCTTGCTAAACCTGTCTTTCTGTCTTCATATTCGGTATATTTTTACCCACTAATTTTTCTGAAGAGCCAAAATTTTAAATGATATGGCAGAAGTTCATTGGGACTGTATGTTCCCTCCTGCCAAACGAATGCGAGCTCGACAGACAGCGTATGTCTGGCTTGCTGAAAAGGCGGGCTTGATTCTGGCAGAAAAAGTACCGGCAGCGAATGAATCTGCTGTGGTGATAGAAGCTGCCGAGCTGCTAAAAAAACTTGATAATACCTTGGTCGATAAAATGGGTGATCAGGCTCCTCTGCTAACCGATTTATCCAGACCGCTAAAAAATTACCAGCAAAGTGCTAAAGCAGAACAGGAAAGATCTGCACAACCTGAAGTTCAGACTCCTCCGCCACAACAGCCTGAAGCTGGTAATCAGCCTGTAGCAACACCCTCGCCTGAGGCTGCCCCCGTGCCGCCACAAGAACCCACTAACAACATTCAGCCGGTTGAGCAAAAACCTGTTGCGAGAAAACCAGCTGCTGCTCCAGCTATACCCAGTGGCGCTATTGAATCAGAAGGGGATAGTAAAAAATCACTGCGCCAGCTCCAGGCTGCAAGTCGGGATATTGCTGCATTCTGGGTTAATCAAAAATTATCTGATCCACGCTCTTATCGTTTGACCAGGGTCGCGGCATGGATGGTGGTAGAGAATGCTCCGCCTGCTAATGAAGGTGTTACACAAATTTTACCTCCTGCTGCCGAGCGCTTAAAATTCTTTGAAACTACTTTGCAAAAAGCTGAATACAGTACATTGGTTGTTGAGCTGGAAAAAACTCTGGCACGTTCTCCGTTCTGGCTGGATGGTCATTTTCTGGTAGTGAAGGCGTTACGTGCTTTAGGTGCAGAATATGATAAGGCCGTAAAGACGGTTATTCGGGAAACAGCTAATTTTTTAAACCGTCTTCCTGAAGTGATGGAGTTATCATTTTCAGACCAGACACCCTTTGCTTCAGACCAAACTCGTATGTGGTTAGATGCAGAGGTGCTGACCTCGTCGGCTGCTGGTGATTCGGCTGGAGCATCAACTGGTGATGCTGCAAATAGCTGGGATGTGGCATTGGTTGAGGCTGGGAAAAAAGCGGCTTCTGGAGAAACCGAGCAGGCAGTGTCGATCATGCAGCAGGGGCTTCAACAAGCTGGACAACAGCGTGATCAAATGTATTGGCGCTGTGCTCTGGCGCAATTATTAATGCAGTTAGGAGATGCAGTGCCTGCTGCAAATATTCTTGAACAGATTTGTATGCAACTGGATGAAGAGCAATTATCCATCTGGGAGCCTAAATTACTGGCGCATACATACAATTTATTATTTCAATCGTATCAAAAACAGTCAAAGAAAAACAAGGATGACAAAGGTCTGAAGGAAAATATAGATAAGGCCTACGAAAAACTTTGCTGGTTTGATCCTGTAACAGCGTTATCCGTAAAAGGAGGATGAAAAGATGGCTGATGGTTCCGTTGCGCCGAAAGAGCGTGTAAATATAGTTTATAAATCAAGCACTGGTGATCAGACAGAAGATGTTGAATTACCATTAAAACTCATGATGTTAGGTGATTATACTGGCAAGGAAAGTGAAGTTCCAGTAGAGGATCGTGACCCGGTAAATATCAATAAGGATAATTTCAATGATGTGATGTCCGGAATGAACCTGAGCATGGATTTAAATATTCATGACACATTGTCTGATCAGGATGATGATGAAATGTCGGTGCATCTTGATATTAAATCAATTAATGATCTGGGGCCGGATAGTATTGCCAAGCAGGTGCCCGAATTAAATGACATGCTGGAGATGCGCAAAGCATTGCTGGCGCTCAAAGGTCCTCTGGGTAATGTACCTGCCTTTAGAAAAACTATACAGAAAATACTCAATGATGATGAGACCCGATCGGTCATCATGCAGGAACTGGGTATTGATGATAATCAGGAATCATAGGGGATAAAGATCATGCAAGAAGAACTACAAAAATCGCAGGGCCAGGCCGAAGCGGAAGGCGCCTCTCTACTCGATCAGATTATGCAGGAAACTCGACTTAGACCGGCCGATGAAGGATATGATACGGCAAGAAAAGGGGTCGAAGCATTTATAGGAGACTTGCTAGCTCCTTCACGTAAAGGTGAAAAAGTTGAGCAAAAAGTTGTTGATAATATGATTCAGGAAATTGACAAGCGTATTAGCAAGCAGGTTGATGAAGTCATGCATCATGAAGACTTTCAAAAGCTGGAATCATCCTGGCGTGGCCTTAAGATGGTGGTAGATCGCTCTGATTTTCGTGAAAACATCAAAATCGAAATGCTCAGCGTCAGTAAAAATGAAATGATGGAAGATTTTGAAGATGCGCCGGATATTACCAAATCGGGCATTTACAAGCATGTTTATTCTGCTGAGTATGGCCAGTTTGGTGGTAAACCTTATGAAGCAATTATTTCGGATTACCAGTTTAGCCCCAAGGCTCAGGATGTAAATTTGTTGAGCAAATTTGCCAGTGTCAGTGCCATGTCTCATGCTCCATTTATAGCCGGTGCAGGTTCTGAATTTTTTGGACTGGATAGCTTTGATGGTATGCCAAACCTGAAAGATCTGGAATCAATTTTTGAAGGACCTCAATATGCAAAATGGCAGTCATTTCGTGAGTCTGATGATTCTCGTAATGTGGGTCTTGCCTTACCACGCTTTTTATTGCGTCAGCCATATGGTGAAGAAAATGCGGCTAAAACATTTTCCTATGAGGAAAATGTTGAAGGTTCCAATGAAAAATTTCTGTGGGGCAATTCATCTTATGCGTTTGCAACCAATATGACGCGGAGTTTTGCAAAGTATCGTTGGACACCAAATATCATAGGTCCGCAAAGTGGTGGAATGATTGAAGATCTTCCTGTGCATAAATTTACAGAAAATGGTGAGTTGAAAGCGATGGCTCCGGTAGAAGTAACGTTATCAGATCGCCGGGAATTTGAATTATCAGAACAGGGTTTTATGGGTTTGACGGTTCGTAAAGGTACTGATAACGCGACCTTCTTCTCTGCCAACTCTCCTCAAAAGCCAAAGTTTTTTGGTAATGATGCAGAAGCCAAACAGGCAGAAACAAATTTTAGACTTGGAACAGAATTACCTTATCTTTTTGTTATTAATCGCCTGGCACATTACATCAAAGTGTTGCAGCGGGAAAATATTGGTAGCTGGAAAACACGCAGTGAGCTGGAAACTGAATTACAGACCTGGATACGTCAATATGTTGCTGATCAGGATAATCCACCTGCATCTGTACGTAGTAAGAGGCCTTTGCGTGAAGCAAAAATAACGGTATCTGAAGATCCGGGTAACCCTGGCTGGTTCCGTGTTGATATGTCGGTTCGTCCTCATTTCAAATACATGGGTTCCAGCTTTACTTTATCTTTAGCAGGAAAACTGGATAAATCTTAACAGCAATATATTAGCGGGTTCACGGAAATGAGAGTTAATTTAAAAGGGCTGGTATCAAGGCTTAATCCGTTTTGTACCAAAAGTTTAGAAGCTGCGTCTGGATTATGCGTTACTCGATCACATTATGAAGTAGCCGTAGAGCATATGCTGTTGCAGTTACTGGATGAAAGTGAAGCGGATGCACAACTGCTATTGCGTCACTTTGAGATTGATCCCGTTCAGTGGGCGCAACAGATTCAGCAGGAGCTGGAGACTTTTAAAAATGCCAATCCGGGGAAACCTGTATTTGCTGAAAATCTGCTGAACTGGCTGGAGGAGTCATGGATTATTTCTTCAGTACAGTTATCACAAAGTGACGTTCGCTCTGCTGCGTTAATTGCTGCTCTGGCAGATAACCCATTGCGTTACGGTGTGAGTTATCTAAAGGATATCGAACGTATTACTCTGGATGAAATAATAAAACAGTTTGATAGTTTGCAGGAAGTTTCCCGCGAGAAGGCGGTTGCTGGAAAAACGATGGCGGGTTCTGCTGCTCCTTCGGGTGCTTCTGCACTATCGCAATACACCACAAATTTCACCGAAAAAGCACGGAATAATGAAGTTGATCCTGTGTTTGGTCGTGATCGTGAAATCCGTCAAATGATTGATATTCTGGGTCGCAGACGTAAAAATAATCCGATTGCCGTGGGTGATGCTGGAGTCGGTAAAACAGCTGTTATTGAGGGTCTTGCTCTCAAAGTAGTTGAAGGTGATGTGCCTGACATTATTAAAAATGTTGATATCGTTGAGCTGGATTTAGGCCTGTTACAGGCTGGGGCCAGTGTTAAGGGTGAATTTGAAAATCGTTTAACGGCCGTAATTAATGAAATAAAGTCCTCTGAAAAACCTATCATTCTGTTTATTGATGAAGCGCATACCCTGATTGGTGCAGGAGGCTCAGCAGGAACTGGTGATGCTGCAAATCTATTAAAACCGGCGCTTGCTCGTGGAGAATTAAAAACTATTGCTGCCACCACATGGAGTGAATATAAAAAATATTTTGAAAAGGATCCTGCGCTGGCTAGACGCTTTCAACTGGTTAAACTGGATGAGCCTTCGGTTGAAAATACCTCGGTAATTTTACGGGGATTACGTCCTGTGTATGAAAATGCTCATAAAGTTTACATTCGTGATGACGCGATAGAAACGGCATCAGCTTTGTCTGCGCGTTACATAACCGGACGCCAGTTACCCGATAAAGCGGTTGATGTGCTGGATACAGCCTGTTCAAGGGTGAATATTAGTCTGACTACAAAACCCGCCGAAATTGAAGATCTTGAACGTGAAACTCAGATAAAAACTCGTGAAATGAAAGCTTTGCAGCGAGATGTTGAGTCAGGTAGATCGAGTAAGAATGAACGACTGGAAGAACTGATTAAAGATATTGAAAGTAATAACGAAGAAATAGAGCTAAAAATTGAAGAGTGGAAAAAGCAGAAAAAACTGGTCGATAAAGTCATTGAGTTAAGGGCCGGTAGTGAAACAGAGCCAACTGATGAAAAGCAGGGTGAGCTGAGCACAGCCATTCAAGAGCTGGAAGAGTTTCAGCAAGATAAACCTCAGATCGCCTATGAAGTAACAACTGAAGTGGTTGCTGATGTTGTGTCTGACTGGACCGGTGTTCCGGTCGGCAATATTGTCAAGGATGAAGCCGAGAATTTACTCAGTTTCAATGCAAAATTGAAAAACTGGGTGAAGGGGCAGGATCATGCCATCGAAATTATTGACTCTATTATTCGTACTGCCAAGGCAGGCCTGCAAAATCCTGATCAACCGCATGGTGTTTTCCTGTTCGTTGGACCAAGTGGTGTGGGAAAAACTGAAATGGCACTGGGTGTAGCGAATTTAATGTTTGGTGGTGAGCAGTTTGTGACCACTATCAATATGTCTGAATACCAGGAAAAACATACCGTTTCCCGACTGGTAGGCTCTCCGGCTGGTTATGTGGGTTATGGAGAAGGCGGTGTATTGACCGAAGCGGTTCGACAACGGCCTTATTCTGTAGTGCTGCTGGATGAAGTGGAAAAAGCTGATCTTGAAGTAATGAATCTTTTCTATCAGGTTTTTGATAAAGGCATGTTGTCTGACGGAGAAGGGCGTTTAATAGATTTTAAAAATACCATAATTTTTCTCACTTCAAACCTGGCTTCAGCCACCATCATGGAAATGTGTGAAGGTGATGAAATGCCGTCCATGGATGAACTTAATGAAGCGATTCGAGTTCAGTTACAAAACCATTTTAAACCGGCTTTACTGGCTCGCATGACCGTTATTCCTTTCTTCCCATTACAGGGTGAAGTGCTGAACTCAATTGTTAAAATCAAACTTGATAAAGTTGGTAAACGTTTGAAACAGAATCAGGCTCTTGAATTTGATTTTGATGAAAAGGTTATAGAGCAAATAGCATCACGCTGCACCGATATAGAGTCGGGTGCACGAAACATTGATCATATCGTTAACAAAACATTACTGCCTCTTATTTCAACTAAGATTTTAAATAAGATTGGTGATGAAACAGAATACTCAAATCTGATTTTAAGAATTAGTCAGGATGGTGAGTTTGAAGTTGAACTGTCGTGAGTGTAATAGGGCCGAACAGAATAACCTTGAGGTTGATAAATTAAGGTGCTCTCAAAGCTTAAATTAAGTTAAACAACCAGGAGATAGAAATGCCAATACCAGCATATATGACCGTAGAAGGTGTAACTCAGGGAGTTATTACCGAGGGAGCATTGTCAGAGGATAGTGTCGGTAACCTTTATCAGGAAGGCCATGATGATGCGTTCATGGTGCAAGCCTTTGAACATAATATCGTCATTCCTCGTGATGCCCAGAGTGGTCAGCCGTCCGGCACCAGAATCCACATGCCGCTTAAAGTAACTAAAGTTTTTGATAAATCATCACCCCTGTTATATCAGGCTCTGGTCACGGGTGAGAGTTTGACCTGTACCATTGAGTGGTACCGAACATCTTCTGAAGGAACACATGAGCATTATTTCACTCAGGAAATTGAAGGTGCTTCAGTGGTTGATATTCGTTCATGGATGCCGAATTGTCAGGATCCAAAAAATGGCCATTTTACTCACCTCGAAGAAGTTTCGTTCAGTTACAGTACTATTACATGGACTCATGAAATAGCTGGAACAGAAGGTAATGATGACTGGCGTGTAAGCAATAGCGGTTAAATAATTATCTAAAAAAATACGAAATGCTGGGTGAATCAATTCCAGCATTTCGTCAATATATAAAAATTAAAATGAACTGGTTAAAAATAATAATTTTATTAACACTGTCTACAGGGCTTCTATCTTGTGCTACTTCAGAACCTCCTGAACTACTGATAGAAGAAGACGAGTGGGTGTATGAAATTCGGGCTATTAATCTGGTAGCGAGAGCGTCTTCAGATCTTAATTCGGTGCGTGGACGACCACATTCTTTAGCACTGGGTATTTTTCAAATGAATGACCCAAATACATTCAGAGGATTATCAGTGTCGCAAACCGGTGCTGTTGAGCTTTTACAGAAGGGTCAGTTCGATGAAAGTATTGTTAACTTTCAACAAATTACTATTCGTCCGGGTGAGCAGAAAAAAGTTTCTATTAACCGGGCGCAAACTGCAAAATATATAGGGGTCATAGCTGGTTACTTTAAATTGAATCCTAAAACGGATGTACAAATATTTCCTATTCCATTACGACCCATTAAAAGAGGAATGGTTGAAAGTGCTTTAGCATTTGCAGCATTGATAACAGATGAATCTAAAGCTATACCCGGCAAATTAAATGTATTTGTCGACTTAGGACGAACAGGTTCCAAACAAATTATTTCGGTAGAAGATCCTCTTGTTGCTCAGCAAAATACGGATTCTGGTTCTACATCAAAGACACAACAAAACTGGTTTGAGAGTTTGAAAGATAAAAAAACTTCGACTGACCAATACATGAAATTGAAAAAAAATGAATAGTAAAGAGGTAGTCTGTTTTGGAAAATAAATCAGTATTCTGGCATCAGGGTTTATTCCTGCAGCCTCAACATTTTCAGCTTGCTGATCGCTCGCAGGAAGCCCGGTTATACCCTTATCAAAACTACTTGCAGCCGCATTTCTGGGGTGTCTGTCAGATTCAGATGTTAGCATCATCTTTAGGACATAGAACCTGTGAAATTGAATCGGGAGAATTTATATTTCCTGACGGGACTTTTATCTCTATTCCTCAAAATTCTATAATATCTCCGCGCTCTTTTGAAGAAGAGTGGGTTGACCCTGATAAGCCGTTTACTATTTACCTGGCACTGCATAAACATAGCCAATACGATGATAATGTTAGCGTGTTAGCCGATTTAGGTTCGCATCAGGATGTAACTACTCGTTATGTGACGACGACAAATCCTGAAAATATTAAAGATTTATATGCCCAGGGCCCTGAAGCTCAAGTCAAATTTTTACGTTATGCACTGAAGATTGTTTTTGATAACGAAAAAGATGAAATGAATGATTATGACCTGATACCAATCTCTCAGGTGATCAGAGACGGTGATGCCATCATTTATAATCAACAATATTTACCTCCAAGTATAACGATCTCATCAACACCCGAATTATTTAGAATCATTAAAGAAGTTAGAGATGAAATTACGGGGCGTGCCATGCAGTTGTCTGCATACAAAGCTCCTGTTCATGCCAAGAAAGGTTTTGATGCCAATTTACTGCGTTACAAAATGGCATTGCAATCATTAAGTCGTTTCGTTCCCCGGTTATTCCACATCACTGAGTCCGGGCAGGTACATCCATGGGATGTGTATGGTGTGTTACGTGAATTGATCGGCGAGATATCGACTTTTACCGACCGCATGACATTGTTAGGTGAAACCTATGAAGGTGAAAGGCTGTTGCCGGGTTATGAGCACACTGATCTGGGAAACTGTTTTTACTCGGCCAGTAATATTGTCAGTCAGCTATTGAATGAAATTACCATTGGGCCACAGTATCTGGTTGATATGAAGAATGATGGAATAGCATTTTCTGCCGATGTACCAACACAGTTTTTTACCGAACATGTTGATTTTTACCTGATCGTAAATACTGAATCAGAGTTTGAGAGTAGTGAAAAATCATTGCTTACAGCTGCCAAGCTTTGTTCAAGAGACTCTGTTGAAGTTTTACAGGAGCGCAGTTTGCCAGGCGTTGGCATGATGTATATGGCATCGGCACCACCGGGCTTGCCACGGCGACCAAATTCCTATTTTCTCAGGCTTGATATTCACGATGACCAATGGTCTTCGGTGGTCAGGCAGGAAAATATAGCGCTGTTATGGAATGAAGCGCCTGAAGATACAAAAGTTGAACTGGTTATAGTGAGAAAATAAAGTGCGTATTGTTGATTGCTTTACGGATGTCATTTTATTTACCCGTAAATTTGTGCGTGGTGAACTGGATATTCATGCTGCTGAAGATGTACGTCGGGAAATTATAAATTTATTTGAGCGTAGCCAAACCCTTACAGAATCTCAGGGTATGTCAGAAGAATATTATCTGCAGGCTAAATTTCCTGTAGTTGCACTGGTTGATGAGTTGTTGCAGTGTTCAAGCTGGGAAGATAAATCTGTCTGGCAATTAAACCCGCTTCAACGTCAGTTTTTTGATACAACCAGTGCAGGTGCAGAATTTTACGATCGATTAAATGTATTGAATAAGTTTGGACCTGATCGTGACATTCGTGAAGTGTATGCACTGTGTCTTGGGCTAGGTTTTAAGGGTAAATTTTTTCGTGGAGAAGATCGTAAGGCTTACGAAGAAGTAAAAGCTTTTAATTTGAGTTTGTTGCTGCCAGACGAAGCCCAGAGAAATATTGATTCTGCCACCTTATTTCCTTTTGCTTATAAAGGACATGAAGATAGTGATGATCATAGCTTTAAAACTCGTCTTAATATTTACCCGATAATTGTTGGTATACCCATTATTGTCATAGTTTCGCTAATGATATTTTATCAATTAAGTATTTCAGCCATGCTGGATCAAATACAGAGCCTGTTGAATTATTAGCTGATATGAAAACTTTCTTTACCATACTACTTTATATATTCATTATCCTGCTAATTGGAGGCATCATTTTTGGTGTTTCGATCTTGCTGGAAAGACCTCTAGAGGAAGCAGCGATCATATTTGGCCTGGTGATGGCAATCTGGCTACTGATTATTCTGATTAAGAAATTAATAATTTATTATCGTGCCAGAGCACAGGTACTAAGAGTTTTAAAGCAGGAGCATGCAGAGCGGGATGCTGATCTTGGCATGTCACCCAAACAGCTGACCAAAAATATGGTAAAAGGCTGGAACTCTGCTGTTAAGTCTTTGAAAAAATCACATCTAAAATTACGTGGAGACCCTCTGTATGTACTACCCTGGTATATGGTTTTTGGAAAGCCAAGATCGGGTAAAAGCACTGCGTTAAAAAATGCAAAATTACTGTCTCCCGCCATGGAGTTATCCAATCATGAAGAAGGATCTACTTTAAACCTCGAATGGTGGTTATACGATAAAGCAATAGTCATCGATACGGCAGGCCGCTATGCCGTGCCTGATGTCGATAAACGTGACCGTAAAGAATGGTCTACTTTGTTGCAAATGTTAACTCGCCACAAACAGAAAGAGCCTCTTAACGGGCTTGTACTGGTGGTTACAGCTGACCGCTTGTTGAATGATACTCCAGAGCAACTTATAGAAGAAGGGTTGCAGGTACGAACTGGCGTCAATGACTTGATGGAGCAGCTCGAGATTCGTATGCCAGTCTATCTGATGGTGACAAAATGTGACCTGATTGATCAATTTAGTAACTGGTGCCAGTACCTTCCTGAAGATTCGCTTGATCAGGTGATGGGTTACCTGTGTGAAGAGGATGTTACTAATATTGATGAAGCACTGGATCATGCTTTTGACAAGGTGCTTGATCGACTCAAAGAGTTGCGTCTTCTAATGATGGAACGTGGCGATTATCCTGATGATAGTCTGATCGAATTACCGATCAATATGGAAAAATTACGCAAGGGTTTACATGCCTTTTCTCAAACAGCCCTGAAAGATAACCTGTATCAGGAAACACCAAAATTTCGTGGTTTGTATTTTAGTTCCAGTCAGCAGGTTGAGGTTTCAGCAGGTGATGAGAAAGTTAATAATAAAGGACATTTTCTTCATCATTTATTTACCCGGGTTATGCCGCCTGATCGTGGATTATTAAGTACCCTGCCAAGTGCAGAAAGGTTGCGACGAGCTGTCAGAAATTATGGTTTCAGTACCAGTGGCGCAGTGCTGGCTTTATTTATTACTTTATTTTCTTCAGCTTATTTTACAGATCGTGACAGTATGGATGATCTGTTGCTTAATCATTCAACTATTAATCTGGCTCAGAAACATATCAATCTCCAGTTAACTACTTTGAAAAGATTGAATACGTTAATTGGTGATTTAACAGAGGTAGAACAGGGTTGGACATTGCCCTGGTATGGGTTGGCTGAATCGAGCCCGCACAACGTACGATTAAAAAGAAATTTTTTAGAAGCGTTTAATGCTGAGTTACTAAAACCTCTGGATGCTACACGATTACGAATTAGTGATATGACCAGCGAACAGAGAGCTTTTCTTGTTTCCGGTATTGTTCGCCGACTAAATCTGGTTAAAGCTAAACTGGATGAAGATCATGACGCTTATGATA
>Ga0233442_1000243_pt1 | contig 61164 bp, 52 predicted proteins | sample SI_123_September_3_FD_182789 | JGI IMG/M metagenome (GOLD analysis project Ga0233442, IMG submission 182789) | Seawater microbial communities from Saanich Inlet, British Columbia, Canada - SI_123_September2016_150_MG | ecosystem: Environmental > Aquatic > Marine > Inlet | place: Canada: British... | reverse complement strand
GTTAATATTCCTATTCCTATTCCTATTCCTCTGTTTTTTGCAGCACCCCTTGTTATGGGTGGATGCTCTATTTTAAGTTATGTGCTCTTATTAAAATTTGAAAAAGTACTTTATAATTATAAAAAGTCTGATGAAGAAGAAAAAGATATTTTTACGCATATTACTTATCTGTTAAGTGCGTATTTAGCATTTAACATTTTTTATATTTTCGCGGGTGCGCCGGTATATCAGTATTATCCAACGGCATATTCACTTTTTCACTTTGTAGTTATTGTGAGTTCGACAATTCTTTTTTTAAAAGAGTTACCACGACGTGATTACTTTGTTATTCAAGAACGAATTGCACGAAAAATTTTGAAAAAAGATGTTAATAATAAACTGAAAAATAAAAATTTAAAAGAGATTTATTATTCTCATATTAATGATAAAGAAAATCATGAAATGCATCTTGAAACCTACAAAGATACTGTTTTAGATCTTTTAGGTGATGGTGTTTTAACATCAGAAGATTTTTCTGTTTTAGATAGAATTCGTGGACAATTTCAAATTTCAAAAATTGAGCATGATCGAATTATTCGTGGATTAAAAGATGAATATGATTGTTTATTTAATAACGACACTCCAATGAGTAGTGAAAAGTTTTTTCAGAAAAAAAGTTATCGTCAACTAATAAAAAATATTTTATTAGAAGATAAAGAGATAGATAAAGAGCAGTTAGAACTTCTTCGTCTACAATTTGAGCTTAGTGTTGAAGAACATGAGGAGATATTAAAAGATCTTCTTGAACATGATGAAGTAGTTTTTTCTCAGATACAATCTATTACTTATCAACTTATGACACTTTCAGAAGTTCAGTATATGAATATTTATCATGATGATTCTAAAGAGAGTAGATTTTTGAAATATACAGTTGAGTTGGCGATTACACGAACGTTAAGCAAGATGAAGATGAAGATGAAAATTGTTTACAATTTAAATAGTGTTGAGCAGTTAATTAGTCTATTTCAAGATAGAAGTTACTTAATTGAACATCTTGAAAAAACAATAGCTCCTTTTGATTCACGATGTTATGAAACATTACGTAAAATATATTTTAAGCTTAATCATGTCAGTGAAACTTTTCTTGATAATACTACAAGACCACTAGAGATGTTAGTATCCTCTGGTTATGATGAAGTGGTAGGTGCTGCTCTGTATTTTGCCTACAAAAGAGATGTTAACATGAAAAGTTTAAGCATTGAAGTGTTAGAAAAGCAATCAACATATGAAGTAGAAACTTTTATTAAAGATATAGAACAAGAGAATAATAAAGAAGTGAGTTTAATTGAAAAAATGGCATATCTTCATTCGGTACCACTGTTTAAAACAATTGATTATGAAGCTTTACTCTATTTAGCAAAAGAGGTCTCTTTTCAAGAGTATCATGATAAAAGTGATATTGTGACGCAAAATAGGGATGGAAACTCACTGTACATTATATTATCAGGTGAAGCAGGTGTCTATATAGAGACTCCTGATGGGGAAAATCGTGTTGCAACAGTTAGTAGTGGGAATTACATTGGTGATGTCGCTGTCATTGCTCAGAGTAAGCGAACAGCAACCGTAAGATGTGATGGATATGTTGAGGTGTTACGACTCTCAGGAGATATATTTACCGATTTGATTTATAAAAATCCAGCAATTTCAATTGATGTAATGCGAGAGATGACGACACGATTTATCAAAAATAGTGCTTAAAGCTTTACTGACTTATTTAATAAAGTTAGTAGTTAAATAGTATCCACTCCCTGCCATTAAAATAGTTCCAAACATATTTAACGCCATATTTGAAAAGGCTAAAAAGAGATGACCTCCATTAAGAAGTAAAAAACTTTCAATGGCAAAAGTAGAGTAGGTTGTTAGTGCACCTAAAATACCTGTTGAGAGAAACGATTTAAAGTGTATAGAGAGTGAACTTGACATAAAATAGGAAAAAAGTACTCCCATAAAGAAACTACCTAAAAGATTAACTCCTAGTGTGCCATAAGGAATAGTGGCTGTAGCTGAAGAGAACTTATGTGATATTAGTCCATTTAAATAGGCTCGTAATACAGCACCAATAAAACCACCAATACCAATGGCTAAGAAGGTTTGCCAACTCATAGCGAATCTATCATGATAGAAGTTATGAAAGTAAAAATATTAACGGTAATCATCAATTTTTGAAATTTCATTGTCATAAACAGCTTGCATTTTAACGCGTAACTCTTTTAACCACTCTTTATCTGCTTTGTCTGCATAAAAAGAGTCGAGGTAAATTGCCTTAATAAGCCCAGGGTTATAGTGCTTTGTCTTAATATTATAATACGAAGCAGTGTTAATAAAGACAACAGGTTGTACTTTAAGTTTATACTTATCTGCTGCAATTTTTGCACCTGCTTTAAAGGGTAACATTTTATTTTTACTCGAACGTGTTCCTTCTGGAAAAATAGTAATAACACGACCATGATCAATTCTATCCTTAACATCACGAAGAAGTTTAATCAATGAGGTTTTACTCTCCCTCTCAACAGGAATATCTTTTGGTAGTTTTACAAGCCAACCTAAAAAAGGAACATCAAAAAGTTCTTTTTTAGCGACCCAAGCAAGGTCTCGTTTTGTAATAGTTTCCATAACACCAATATCAATATCACTTTCATGGTTCAAAATAAACATTTGTGCTTCAGGATCTTCAATACCCTCTTTTTTAACACGAATGAAAAGGAAAAATCGAACCATCCAAGAACTTAATTTAATGGAATATGGTTTAGGCATAAAGTGAAAAGTAAGAATTACCCATGTCATACTAAAAAAGATCATAAACGTGGCGTATGCCCAACTAATTAGTGCAAATATTTTCATTATCTATCCATCCTATTTTGGAATTGTGCTCAATTTTACTAAAGTTCGATGAGGTTCCTAAAACTTTAAAGTTTTCATCGAAAGTAGTAACATCAAATATAGTACTATTTTTCATAGGTAATAAGTGAATGCTACTATTTGGTTTTAAACAAATTATTTTAGAAGGTATAGCTATCATGATAAGATAAGAGAGTGGAAAAATGATAATAAAAAGATAAAGAAATTTTCGTCGATAATAAAACAAAATTAGAAGTATCATGATAACTGAAATTACGGCTGCAATTTTAATAATAAGATGCTCATTTTCAATAGGTTTAATGTCACTTTGTGTGGAGACACTGTCATCAGTAACTAAGATAGGAATTAAAATATTTTTAAAACTATTACTACTTAGATTATAGTAACTAAATTCAAAATACTCCAATGATTTATTGATAATAGCATAGTAGGTCATTCGTGATGAGGTACGGTTCTCTTCAACAGACTCAAATCCTTGTTTCTCAATGTTTTTAAGTTTAAAGGCTTTGATATCACTATTTTCTGCCTCAAGTGTAAACACCAATATATTACTTTGTTTATCGTATGATGTTGTTTTATAGTTATTTAAAAGTAAAGAAGTTGCTAGGATAGAGCTAAATTTGTTACTTTCATTTAGAGTAACAATGGGGATTTTTTTACCTGTTATTACTGTTGGATGATCACGATGTTGTGCGTTATATTCCAAGAAGGCAGTGATATTTGGAGTTCTTAATTTTTTACCTGTAGCTACTAAATCAAAAGTATCATAGAAGTAGGGAGCTTTTATTTCACGTCGTGGTATAGTATTTAAAACTTTGACATTAATACCATCTGTAAATGTATATACAATATCATCAAAAATAGATTCTGTAGAAAGTGTTTTAAGGGTAATCGAAAAACGTTCACCATTAAAAAGCTGTTCCGGAGTATCATGATAATTTAGGTAGATAATTTTTTGTTCTGCTTGAGGGGTATCTGAATATTCAAACTCTTGTTGATTCTCTGTCGCTGAGGCAATTGAAAAAAAGAGTGTGAATATTAGAAAAAATGGCATTATGCTGTTAAAAAACCTTCTAGCATTTTACGTCCATCATCACTGCCAAGCAGTGCTTCCATAGCACGTTCAGGGTGAGGCATTAGACCAAATACATTTTTTTGAATATTGGTAATTCCTGCAATAGAATCAACACTTCCATTAGGATTTGATACAGTTCCATTTTTATCACAATAGTGGAGTAGTACTTGATCATTATCATAAAGAGATTTTAATCCTGATTCATCAATAAAAAAGTTGCCATCATGATGAGCAATTGGAATATTTAATACCGCATTTTTTTCACATTTTTGTAGAAAAGTATTTTCAGTTGTTGCTACTTTTAAGTTGTGGTGACGAGAAATAAAATGAAGATGTTTATTTCTTTTTAGCGCACCTGGAAGTAGTCCTGCCTCCGTTAATACTTGAAAACCGTTACATATTCCAAGAACTTTCCCACCATTGTTGGCATATTCAATAACAGAACCCATTACTGGAGAAAACCGTGCAATAGCACCTGAACGTAAATAGTCACCATAAGAAAAACCACCAGCGATGACTAATAAGTCAGTATCAGCTGGAATTGAAGTTTTTTCATGCCAAATAATTTCAGTGTCACAGTTTAACTCTTTAAATGCGTACTGAGTATCATATTCACAGTTTGTTCCTGGAAATTGAACAATACTTACTTTCATGCAACAATCTCTACAGTATAGTCTTCAATTACTGTGTTTGCTAATAACTCTTCACACATTTTTTCAACTTCAGCTTGAGCTGCAGTTTTATCAGTTGCACTCAGTCTTAAAATGATTTGCTTACCAACACGAACATCTTCAACACCATCAAATTTAAGTGAGTCAAGAGCATGATGAACTGCTTTACCTTGAGAATCTAATACGCCTGCTTTTAACGAGATGTTTACAATTGCTTTCATAATTATCCTAAAATTCTTTCTAATACTTGTTCATAAGCTACTTTTAGCCCACCTAAACCTTGACGAAAACGATCTTTATCCATTTTTTCGCCTGATTCAATATCCCAAAAACGACAATTATCTGGAGAAATTTCATCAACTAAAATAATATTCCCACTACTATCTTTTCCAAATTCTAATTTGAAGTCAACAAGATTAAGACCTTTTTGCTCAAAATAAGGAAGTAAAATATCATTGATTTGGCGTGCCATACGACGAAGCTTATCTAACTCATCTTGATGATCAACAAGCTCTAAAATAAGTGCGTGTTGATCATTTAATTTTGGATCACCTAAATCGTCATCTTTATAATCAAATTCAACTAAAGTAAAAGGCAGAACAGTGCCATCTTTTATTCCTAAGTTACGCGTTAAGCTTCCTGTTGCGATATTACGAACAATAACTTCGATTAAAATTACATCAACTTTAGTGTGTAGCATATGGTTATCATCTAACATTTTCACAAAGTGAGTTTGAATGCCATTTGCTTCTAAAAGTTTAAAAAGTTCTGTAGAAATTTTATTGTTTAATGCACCTTTTCCTGATTCAGAAGATTTTTTTTCTCCATTAAATGCAGTTAAGTCATCTTTAAACTCTGAAATTACTAAGTTCTCATCATCAGTTAAAAAAAGTCTTTTTGCTTTTCCCTCATAAAGTAGTTCACGTTTTTCCAATGTTATCTCCAGTGTTGAATTTTATTTGCTTACAATAATTAAAGCTTTGAGAATATCAATAGCTTCTTTTAATTGTATGTCGTTATTTATTTGTTCTTCAGTAATAATAGTTTTGTCAATTTTTTCTTTATCTACATTTTTATTAGTTGACTCTTTATTACTTTGCACATTTTTAGTGTTGTCTACTTTTTTAAGTTCAGACTCTAAATGTTTTTTTAAATCTGCTTCTTTAATAGCAAATTTATTTTCATGATGGGGAACTTTCCCTGGTTCAACTATAATGTCTGGGGTTACCCCTACAGCTTGAATAGTACGACCACTTGGTAGATAGTAACGTGCGATTGTTAGTTTTATCGCTTCTTCGTCTGTCACAGGAAGGATAACTTGAACACTCCCTTTTCCAAATGTTTTTTGTCCCAAAACAATACCACGTTTGTGGTCTTGTAGTGCGCCACTAACAATTTCAGAAGCTGAAGCAGAACCACCATTAACTAAAACTACCAAAGGCATTTTTGTAACTGTAGTTCTAGCTGAGGCGTCATATCGTTTTTCATCAGATTGGCTACGACCTTTTTGAGAAACAATATTGCCTTCATCTACAAAAATATCTACTAATCCAACAGCTTGATCTAAAAGTCCACCAGGATTATTTCGTAAATCTAAAACAATACCTTTATCATGATCTTTGTGCTCATTAATAGCTTTTGCTACATCGCGCACTACTTTTTTATCGAAGCTTGTCACACGTAAATAGAGTAAGTCATCACCAATTTGTTTGGAATAAACAGATTCGATTTTAATAATATCACGAATAATATGCACAGGAATTGGATTCGCCTCACCTTTACGTACTACAGTAATATCAATTGGAGTCTTTGGTTTACCTCTCATAACACTAACAGCATCATCAATAGTCATATTAAGTGTTGATTTGTCATTAATTTTTAATATAATATCACCCGCTTCAAGGCCTGCTTCATCTGCAGGAGTTCCTTCAATAGGTGAAATTACTGTTAATGCTCCATCTTTGATACCTACTGTGATACCTAATCCACCAAATTCACCATTTGTTTGAACTTTTAAGTTATCAAAGCTTTTTTTACTTAAAAAGTTAGAGTGAGCATCAATATTACCCATCATCCCTTCAAGTGCTTTGTCCATCAACTCTTCAATGGTTAACTCATCTACATTATATTTTTCTACAATAGAAATAACTTTTGTAAATTTGGCTAATGCTTGTAAACGAGAAGCCTCTGTTGTCGGTGCATTCGCTTCACTTTTTGTACTGTTTGCATAAAGTGTTGACGAGAATGTCAGAGCAAGTGCAGTCGCTGCACTAATAAAGCCCATAGTAATAAATGTTTTGCTTTTCATAAATAGCCTCAAAAATTTATTTAAAATATGGCGCCATTATAGTTAATATTGGCTTTAATATCAATAATGAGTAAAAAAGATAACTCTTAGTCTATATAAGTTATATGACTTGACATTAAGTGACTCAACTTGATATAATTATTTCATAAATTACTTTTAAAGGACTTTAATGAGCATTTTAGAGAAATTAACTCACCAAATGACAGAGAGTATTGAGTCATCAATATCATTAGCGTTGCATAACAAAAATTCAGAAGTTGAGCCAGCACATTTTTTGTGGGCACTTTTTACAAACAGTAATTCTATATTAAATCAAGTATTACGAAAAATGAATATTGATAAAACAGCAATGGAATTAGATATTAAAAGTATCACTCAAAAGTTCGTGACATCTTCATCGTTAACAAAAGAGAGTATTCGGCTTTCGCGTAACTTTATGAGTTCTTTAGAGCGTGGTGAATCACAAATGTTAAGTAATTCAGATAGCTTTTTAGCGATTGATAGCTATATCTTAGCCAATCTTGATAGTGAACCTTTTAAAGGGGTATTACTTAAATATATTAGTAAAATGGAGCTTGTTAAAGCAATTGAAAGTCTTCGTGGTGGGGCGAAAATTGAATCAGCAACAGCAGATGAAAATTTAGAAAGTCTTTCAAAGTATGGAATTGATTTAACTCGTGAAGCATCAGAAGGAAAATTGGCACCTGTAATTGGACGTGATGAAGAGATTTCACGAATGATGCAAATTTTAATTCGTAAAACGAAAAATAATCCTATATTATTGGGTGAACCTGGTGTCGGTAAAACAGCATTAGTTGAGGGATTGGCACAACGTATTTATAACAAAGAAGTTCCTACATCACTTCAAAATCAACGTCTTATTGCTTTGGACATGAGTGCTTTAATAGCAGGCGCTAAATACCGTGGAGAGTTTGAAGAACGTTTAAAAGCAGTAATTGATGAAGTAAGAGAAAATAGAAATATTATTTTGTTTATAGATGAAATTCATACTATTGTAGGTGCAGGAGGCAGTGAAGGCAGTATGGATGCGGCTAATATTTTAAAGCCGTATTTAGCACGGGGTGAGTTACATACGATTGGTGCGACAACCCTTAAAGAATATCGTAAGTATTTTGAAAAAGACACTGCATTACAGAGACGTTTTCAACCCGTAAATGTATCAGAACCAACAGTAAATCAGTCATTACAAATATTACGTGGAATTAAAGAACGTTTAGAAACACATCATAATGTAACAATAATGGATAGTTCACTAGTAGCAGCGGCTAAGCTTTCAGACCGTTATATTTCAGATAGATTTTTACCTGATAAGGCAATTGACTTAATTGATGAAGCAGCGGCAGAACTTAAAATGCAAATTGAGTCAGAGCCTAATGTTTTAGCGAGTGTAAAACGCTTGATTTCAGAGCTCCAAGTAGAACGAGAAGCTCTAAAAATGGATACTGTTCTAAGTAATGATAAACGACTTTTGGAAATTGAAAAAGAGTTAGCAGATGCACAAGAGAAAAAAATAGTTTTAGCATCACAATTTGAACAAGAAAAATCTGTTTTTGAAACCATCTCAATGGCTAAAAATAAGATAGAGTCTAAAAGGCGTGAAGCAGAACACGCTAAACAAGTAGGTGACTTTAATATTGCCGCTGAAATTGAGTATAACGCCATTCCAAAACTTGAAAAAGAGATTGTAGAACTCCAACTTAAATGGGATAAAATGCAAGCTGAAGGAACACTACTTAAAAACAGTGTTGATGAAGAGTCTATAGCAGGTATTGTCTCACGTTGGACACAGATTCCTGTCAATAAAATGCTACAAAGTGAAAAAGACAAAATATTACACATCAAAGATGAACTAGATCGAGATGTTATTGGACAGGAAAAAGCTACTTTTTCCATTTCACGAGCAATAAAGAGAAATAAAGCCGGACTCTCTGATGTAAATCGTCCTATTGGAAGTTTTATGTTTTTAGGACCGACGGGTGTAGGAAAGACACAAACGGCAAAAACATTAGCACAGTTTTTATTTGATTCACAAGAAAATTTAATACGATTAGATATGAGTGAATATATGGAAAAGCATGCCGTATCACGTTTAGTAGGAGCACCTCCAGGGTATGTAGGTTATGATGAAGGAGGGCAACTTACAGAAGCTGTTCGCCGTAAACCCTATAGTGTTATTTTATTTGATGAGGTTGAAAAAGCACATCCTGATGTTTTTAATTTACTATTACAAGTTTTAGATGATGGTCGTTTAACAGACAATAAAGGGATTACGATTGATTTTACCAACACTATCATTATTTTAACATCGAATATCGCTTCGGATAAAATTATGAATGGGGCTAATGAAGAGGTTGTTTTGGATGAGTTACGTCGTCATTTTAAACCTGAATTTTTGAATCGCTTAGATGATGTGGTTCAATTTAATCCATTAGGTGAAAATCAAATTGTGAAAATTGTAGATCTCTTTTTCAATGATATCGCTAAAAAAGTGATTGAACGTAATATTACACTATCACTTACAGACGATGCAAAAAAACTAATCGCTGAAGCAGGATTTGATCCAATTTATGGAGCACGACCACTAAAACGTGCATTATATGAAATTGTTGAAGACAGATTAGCTGACTTAATCCTTGGTGGTGAAATTTCGGAGGGTTCCAATGTTGAGTTTGGGGCTAACAATGGAGAAATAGAAGTAAGTTTTTAATAAAACTTACTTTATAGGTTTTATTATGATAATTCTATTGTGAATTTAAACCTTTTTAACAAAAAGTGCTGTTACTCGCATCGCTCCAAAACCAGAGACTTTACAATCAATGTTATGATCTGGTTTATCTAGAAGTTTGATGTTTTTTATTTTAGTACCAATTTTAACGACATTGGAACTTCCCTTGACTTTTAAGTCTTTAATTACAGTGACATCATCACCATCTTTTAGAAGATTTCCATTAATATCTCTAATAATTAAATGGTCTGTGCTATTATGAATAGACCATTCATAATAGCACTCTGGGCAAACATATATTTCTTGATCTTGGTAAGTATATTTACTTTGACATTCAGAGCAGTTCGGCAATTGGTTCATAGTGACTGTTTTAGAAGTTTATAATTATTTTACAAACAAAAATTCCCATTCAGGATTTTTTTCACTGAATGCAATAACATAAGAACAGACTCCTACTACTTTTAAATCTGTTTTTTTAATTTCATTTAGAACATCAATCAAAAGCATTTTTGCGATTCCTTTTCCACCTAGCTCTTTTGGTACAACTGTATGTGTTAAAAAATATTTATTCTCTCTGATTTCATAAGTGATGTGGGCAATAAAACCATCAATATGGTACTCATACTCATTTGCATTTTCGTTATGTATTAGTTTATAAGACATTAAATCTCCTAGGCTTTGTATAATTCTGTATCTTATCATGATAATAAATTAATAACAAAAAAATTACAATATTAATTCACAATCTATAATTTTTACACTATAATGGCGTTACTATTTATACAAGGAAAAATATGGACGGCTCATTAAATCGTGTTGAAGAGGTAGCTGCTAAAGCTGGTGTGAAAAAAAGTAGAATTCCGGCAAAACTTGACTATATTCAAAGTGCAACAGGCCTGCTTTTAGCACTGTTTATGTGGAGTCATATGTTACTGGTATCAAGTATTTTACTTGGTGAAGATGCTATGTATTTTGTTTCAAAGATGATGGAGGGTGAACCAATCTTTGGTGACTCTTATCCTATTCTTGTTTCTGGAACAGCGGCACTTATTTTTACCATTTTTATTGCTCATGCCGGAATTGCTATTCGTAAGTTTCCTGGAAATTTTAAAGAATTTCGTCTTTATCGTGCGCATATGAAACGCATGAAGCATAGTGACACGAACCTTTGGTTTTACCAAGTAATGACAGGTTTTGTAATGTTCTTTTTGGGTTCTATCCACCTTTTCATCATTATGACGCATCCAGGTGAAATTGGACCATACGCTTCCGCTGACAGAATTGTAAGTGAGTGGATGGCTCCATTATATATTTTATTACTTTTAGCAGTTGAGTTTCATGGTTCAATAGGTCTATATCGTTTAGCGATAAAATGGGGCTGGTTTGAAGGTAACGATGCTAAAAAGTCTCGTAAAAGATTAAAAGCATGGAAATGGTTTGTAACGATTTTCTTTTTAACTTTAGGATTTTTATCATTGGCAGCATATATTAAAATTGGGCTTATCCAAATTGATACTGATAACGTTGGTAATCGTTATACTCCATCACACTTAGAAGTAAAGGCTCATTAAATGAAAATTACATATACGGATGCACTAGTTATTGGTGGTGGACTTGCAGGTCTACGTGCTGCAACAGGTATTAAGCAACGTGGTCATGATTGTATTTTACTTTCACTTATTCCTCCAAAACGTTCACATTCAGCTGCTGCACAAGGTGGTATGCAAGCGAGTCTTGGAAATGCAGTAAAAGGTAAAGGTGATAACGAAGATGTTCACTTTGAAGATACGGTAAAAGGTAGTGACTGGGGTTGTGACCAAAAAGTAGCACGTATTTTCACGAATACTTCTCCTAAAGCAATTCGTCAACTTTCAGAGTGGGGCGTTCCTTGGACACGTATTCGTAAGGGTGATCGTCAAGTTGTTATTAATGCAGAACGTGTAACGATTACTGAAAGTGATGAAGCTCACGGGCTTATTAACGCACGTGACTTTGGTGGAACTAAAAAATGGCGTACATGTTATACCTCTGATGGTACGGGGCATTCAATGCTTTTCGCTATTGATAATCAAGCACGTCAAGATAAAATTGAAATTCGTGAACGTATGGAAGCAATGGCTCTAATTCATGAAAATGGTCGTTGTTATGGTGCTATTGCACGTAACTTAATGACAGGTGAATTAGTAGCATATATTTCAAAATCAACCGTTATTGCTACGGGTGGATATGGACGTATATATAAAGTGTCAACTAACGCAGTTATTTGTCAAGGGATGGGTCAAGCTATCGCTCTTGAGACAGGTATTGCGACACTTGGAAATATGGAAGCAATACAGTTTCATCCTACCGCTATTGTTCCTGTTGGAATTTTAACAACTGAGGGTTGTCGTGGAGATGGTGGACTATTAACAGATGAAGATGGTTACCGTTTTATGCCAGATTATGAACCTGAGAAAAAAGAACTTGCTTCTCGCGATGTTGTATCTCGTCGTATGATGGAGCATATGCGTAAAGGCAAGGGTGTGAAATCTCGTTATGGAGATCATTTATGGTTAGATATTACTATTTTAGGCCGTGATCATATTGAGAAAAACTTACGTGAAGTAAAAGAGATTTGTGAAAGCTTTTTAGGAATTGACCCTGCAGAAAAACCAATTCCGGTTCGTCCAACACAACATTATTCAATGGGTGGAATTAGAACCGATTACCGTGGTGAAAGTCAAACGATGAAAGGTCTTTTCTCATGTGGAGAAGCAGCATGTTGGGATTTACATGGATTTAATAGACTCGGTGGAAATTCTGTAGCTGAAACTGTTGTTTCAGGTATGTTAGTAGCAGAATATGTAGCTGATTATTGTGATACTAAAGAGAGTAATATTGATATTTCTACTGATTTAATTAGTAGTTATATGGATAAAGAACAAGCGCTACTTGATGAGTTAATCCGTCCAAAAGAGAATGCTGAAGATGCTTATGTTCTTCGTGCTCGCATGGAAGATATTATGATGGATAAAGTAGGTATATTTAGAAATGGTGCTGATTTACAAGATGCAGTTGATGAGTTAGAACAGCTGTTAATTCGTTCAAAAAATGTTGAAGTAAAATGTAAAACATTAACGGCTAATCCTGAGCTTTTTAATGCTTATCGTACGCATAGAATGTTAAAACTAGCATTGTGTACTGCTAAAGGAGCATTAGAGCGTAAAGAGAGTCGTGGGGCACATTCACGTGAAGATTTTCCTGAAAGAAATGATGCAGAGTATTTAAACCGTACCATTACAACATGGACTAATCCAGATGACACCATGCCAACAATTACCTATGAGCCAATAGATATCTCAGATATGGAACTTCCTCCAGGATTCCGTGGTTATGGTAAGGATATGACAATTGTTAATCCTGAATCTGAAAAACGTCAAGATCAAGTCGATAAAATTCGCGAGCAACTTGAAGAAGAAGGTAAAGATCGTTTTGAAATTCAAGAGGCGTTAATGCCATACCGCACTATGATGCCAGAACGTTATCAAGGTAAAAATGAGCGTTTATATGAAAAGTTCGAAGATTAATATCATGATAAAAAGTATCATGATAGAAAAAGAAATAATTGCAAGAGTAAAGTTAGGAGAAACAAAATGAGTACAGTAGAAAAAGGGCGAATGTTAAAAATTTCAATTTTACGTTATAACCCGCATGAAAAAGATGATAAACCTCATGTAGAGACATATGAGTTAGAAGAAGCACCGGGGATGACACTTTTTATTGCATTAAATGAAATTCGTCAACTTCAAGATAACTCTTTAAAGTTTGACTTTGTATGTCGTGCGGGAATTTGTGGAAGTTGTGGGATGATTATTAATGGTCGCCCAGGACTTGCATGTCGTGCATTAACGTCGACTATGGATACTGAAATTTCATTGGCACCACTTCCTGTTTTTGACCTTATTGGGGATTTATCTGTTAATACAGGTAAATGGATGGCAGGAATGAGTGACCGCCTTGAAACATGGATTCATGAAGAAGAGGGCAAAGAAATAAGTGTTGATAGAATTGAAGAAGCTATTGATCCCGACCTTTCTGATGAAATTTATGAGCTAGACCGCTGTATTGAATGTGGTTGTTGTGTTGCTGGTTGTGGAACTGTTATTATGCGAGAAAAATTTGTTGGTGCAGTAGGACTTAATAAAGTTGCTCGTTATCATCTTGACCCTCGTGATAAAAGAACAGATGAAGATTACTATAACCTTGTAGGTGATGAAGATGGTGTTTTTGGCTGTATGTCGCTTATGGGTTGTGAAGATGTATGTCCTAAAGACCTTCCTCTTCAATCAAAAATTGCTTATGTACGTCGTAAAATGGTACAAATGAAAGATCAATAGTTTTAAAAATTTACTAAAGTGAGATGGTTATGAATTTAATAAATGACTACTTTCTATTATATCATGGTGTTGCCTCCTTAAATAGGGAGCAAAACCAACTTGTTAGTGAGCCACCTTTTGAGATTGATGAAAAAATTGATGATGAAACTTTTTTTGAAGTATCATCACTTTTTTTATCTACCACACGTAATAACTTTCAACACTTTTTTTCACTACAACAGTTTAAATTCCTCCAGTCTCTTTTATCTGCAAAAGAGATTACTACTCTTGAAGAACTCTACTTCTTTCAAAGAAGTATCCTTCATCATCTTATTGCAAAAAGAGGTGAATCTGATATTAAATATCTCCATAATGCTTTTGAATATCTTCTAGAAGAAAAAGTACTAGATACCGCTTCTTATGAAAAGTTACTATCTCTTTTTGAAACAGATACTTTTATAGCCCAAGAGGTAGATATAACAAAAAATAAAAAAACGTATAATAGAGATTTTAAAGCTATTAAGCAAGATATCTTAGTCGTTATTAATGAGCTCTCCTCACTTTTTGAAGATGATGAATTACATGGTATCTCTGAATATCTTGATACGCAAACTTTTTCTGTTGGAATTACTGGTGTTATGAACGCGGGTAAATCAACAATGTTAAATGCATTAATGGGCAAAGAAGTTTTAGGAACGAGTGTTGTTCCAGAAACGGCAAATTTGACCGTAATTCGTTATTCAAATGAGCCTAATGCAAAAGTGATTTACTGGAATAAAGAGGATTGGGATGCTATTGTTAAAAGTGCACAAACTATTGATGCTATGGCACTATATGTTAAAGAGTCACAAGAAAATTTTGGTGAAAAATTAGATGACTATATTTTAGAAACATCACGTCATGATGAAATAAATGTTAATGAACTATGTAATTACACGTCTGCAAAATATAAAATGTGTAATTTAGTGAAGTATGTAGAGCTGGGTAGTGAGTTACACTTTTTACACGATGGGGTAGAAATAGTAGATACCCCCGGACTTGATGATATTGTCATTCAGCGTGAAGAGATAACAAAAAAATATATCTCTGAATGTGATGTGATGCTACATCTTATGAATGTCTCACAAAGTGCTACATCTAAAGATATAGAGTTTATTATTGATGCTGTTTTATATCAAAATGTATCGAAGATTTTAATTGTGATTACTCGTGCTGACATGGTAAGTAAAAAAAATGTTGAAGAGGTTATTGAATATACTAAAAAAAGTATTGCTTCTCGACTTCATGATGAAAATGCAACTTCTAAATTAGATTTTATATTAAAAAGTATCCATTTTGTTGCTATCTCAGGAAAAATGGCACTGCTTCATAAAACGGGTGCAAAACAAGAAGCACTTGACGCAGGGTATACTTTAGAAGATACTGGAATTGTTGAAGTTGAAAACTATTTAAATAAGACATTGTTTGGGGAAGATTCTCAACGGGGTGAAATAATTATTCATTCTGCAAAGCAGAGGTTAAAAACAGCAGTGAGTCAAAAATTAGAAACATTGAATTTTGAACTTTCTCTTCTTAATAAATCAGAATCAGAGCTAGAGTTAGAACTTGAAGTTGTGAGTAAAGCTCAAGAGAAAGATAAAAAAAGATTATCAAGTTTAAAAGAACAAATAGTAGCTTATGAAGAAGAGATGCAAGTCCATCTTAAGTCATTAACTTTTTTTATTGATAATGAATTAGTAAAACTTCAATCTGTGATTAAAAAACGTCTAATTGACGAAACCTTTTATTTACTTGAGAAAAAAAGAGATAAAATTACGCCCCAACGTGTTAAAACAATTGTATCAACAGCGTTAAAACATGGAATAGTAGATATTTTGAGAGACTACCGATATGAGTTTATTAAAAAATCATCTAAAATTAGCGGACTTATCTTACATCAATATGAAGATTTAAACCTCTCTTTTGATACTGCTCATAAAGAATTTAATGCGGAGCAATTGTTTGGAGATTCTTTTAAACAAGGTTTTTTGACTCAAAATAGTGAAGCCTTTATTTTAAGACTTGAAAAGTTGGCACTATCAGCATCATTAAAAGCTATCACTGTTAGTGCTGAAAATATGACATTAGTGATTAAAGAAGAGTTTATCTCCATTGAACTTTCCATTAAAGAGCGTGTCGATAAACTCTCTCAGAATTTATTAGAAGAATTTTTTATTGAGTTAAAGCTTCCTCTTCAAGAAGTCCAAAAACGAATTGATGCTCATCTAACACTTTTAAAAGAACACTTAGAAACTATTAATGATGATGAATCTAAACGTCATGAACGTTCTTTAGAATTACATAAAAAGATTAAAAATATTGAAATTATATTTAAAAGGTGTTATTAGTGAGTTTTAAATATTTAGATCCTTTTGTTGAAGAGTATCATGCTCAGTTTGATAATGAAGAGTTCTTTGATGATTCTGTTTCCGGTGTTATTAAACAAGTGCAAAAAGAACTTTTAGATGAGAAGTTTAATCCTTCTATTCAGTTAAAAACACTTTTTGATAAGCTTCTAAGACGTAGTAATTATCCTATGGAAGTGGCAATTGTAGGGCAGTTCTCATCAGGTAAATCTACTTTTTTAAATGCTTTACTTTCAAAAGATGTTCTTCCGACAGGGATTACACCAGTTACAAGTAAAGTTAATTTCATTAATTATGCAGATGAGTATAAACTTAAAGTGACGTATAAAAATGGAGCAGATGAATATCATGCTTTAGATAATATTTCTAAATTTACGGATCAACGAGAAAAAGTAGAAGATATTAAATATTTAACCCTTTATGCTCCGATGGATATATTAAAAGATATCTCTTTTGTTGATACTCCAGGATTAAATTCTCAATCGCATAGTGATACCGAAGTAACTAAAAAGATTTTACGTGATGTTGATGGTATTATTTGGTTAACTTTAATAGATAATGCGGGAAAAGAGAGTGAGTCCCAAGTATTAGAAGAGTACTTAACAAATTTTGAGGGTAAATCACTTTGTGTTTTGAATCAAAAAGATAAATTTGAAAAAGAAGATATTACTAAAACAGTTAACTATATTAGTGAAAGATTTAACAAGTATTTTTCTAAAGTTGTACCTATCTCGGCTAAATTAGCATTAGATTCACGAGTGAATCAAAAAGATGTTTTAATACAAAGTGCAACATTTGACTTACAGCAACAGTTTAAAGATGCAATTGTTGAAAATAGCGATGCTAAAAATATGGATTTTTTTCACGAGCAATTTTTAGCTTTTAAAGATGACGTGAAAAAAATAAATTATCATGATAACTCTAATGACATTGCTATGATGAAAGATTCTAATATTAGTACGGTTTTAGACTTTATAGAAACAGATATTAGACCGCAAGCATTAAATGCAAAAGCATTTGCTATTAAAAAAGACTTACGTTCAATATGTGATATTTTAACGAGTGAATATCAGACTATTTTAGGCGTATATGAAAGTTTAGAAGACATTTTAAGACATAAAGAAGATGAAGTATTAAAAGCATTTGATGAAGTTTATATTAAACACTCTAAGTCGCTTTTTATTACTTACGATAAATTAGACACGCTTTTTCAAAATGTAGCTGATGTGATTTTTCAAAATATTAAACCAAAAACTAAAGTATATTATACTGAGCAAAAAAATCTCTTTTCAAAAATTAATTACCACAAAGATAATTACGAAGGTTTAGAAGTCCAAAAAGAGGCAATTTTACAAGAACTTTTTTATGAAAATCAATATGTGGACAAACAAGTAAAAGCTATTTTTTCACATTTTAAAAGTGTAGATATGCAAAGTAGCGAAGACTTTAGAGATGTTTTTAGAATTATTAAACATGCAGTTCAAGAGTGGCAGATCCCTTATGCACTTATAAAAAAGCATCGAGAAATTGCATCAGATTTAGAGTTCGCAAATATTAGACAATATGTTTCTAAAGTGTATGAACATACACTGTTGGAATATCACCGTTCAATTTTAGGAAATATATCCGGTTTGCATAATAAGTACTCTTTTTTAAAAGGTGCAATTACATTTAACTATGCACAAGTTATTGGAAAAAGTATTGCGACAATTGAAGCTAAAGTACTAAAACAGAGTCAAATGTATGAATCTGATTCTATAAAGTTTTCAATTTCAATACCCTCAAAAGCAGCTATTTTAGACGAAGTAAAAAAAGATTTTACATTTGAAAAGATTGAACTGTTTTTAACATCACGACGAAATTATTTATATAAACTTGTAGAACAGTCAAAAGAGCAGTTTATTCAGATTAATGCAGAACGTATTGATGATGTATTAGTACAAAAACATCTTATTATAGAGAAAATAGAAGCATTGGCAGTAATTCAACAAAGTATTTAAAACTTTTTTAAATTGAAACCCATAACATCTTTAGATATAACATCAGAGTTGATGTGTATCCCACTTCACTAAATATAAGTTGGTGATTTTTATCATAGATGAATGTTGTAGGATAAGCAGAAACTTTAAAAGTATTAGCGTGATAACTCATATTATCATTGATCGTTTTAAAGTGCAAATCATGTTGTTTTAAGTAGTTGTTAATTTCAGCATTGTTACCTGATTTAACGGCAAAAGTTATAACGTTAAAGTGTTTAGAAATTTTTTCAATATTGGAAGCTTCAAGTTTACAAGTGGGACACCATGTCGCCCATATGTGAATTAAAATAGGTTTATCATGATAGTTATTTGTAGAGAATTCTGTTCCATCTATAAGTGTTGTTGAAATCTGAGGTAAAGTTTGTGAGTTTAGATTAGGTGCTCTAAAATAACTAAGTACATTTGCAATTATAAAAATAAGAATTAGGGTTGTTACTACTTCTTTTAAAATGGATTTAAAATTTAAGTTTTTTTTATTTATCATAGTGTCGCTTTTTGAGTAAGTGTAATTAAAAATGAAAGATTAATAAGTGTAAAAACCTCTCAGAAGAGAGGTTAGTATAGAATACTCTTAGTTAGCGCCACATTTTTTTTCAGTGCCACATTTACCGTCGTTGTTAGCGCCACATTTTTTAGCCTCGCCACCACATTTCTTTTGAGCACCACATTTTTTAGCTTCTTTAGTTTCAGAACCACATTTGCTTCCTCCACATTTTCCACCCATCATTGATGAACACCCTGTAAGTGCTAAAAAAGCAGCTGCTACGATTGCTAAAGTTAAAGTTTTTTTCATAATATGAACTCCTGTTATAATATATGAAATGCAGTATATCAAATAAGTGTAAACATGAATGTAATATTGCTCACATAAAAGATTGTTCTATAAAATTAAAGTTTTTTCTTTTATTACCGATATTATATAGTTAGATATAGTAAATTAGACTTGGAGCCTATGATGGTTGTCTCAAAAAATAATTTTAAACTTATATTATCTTTTATCATAACAGTAGTTTTTTTATCTGGATGTGGTAGTAGTGGTATCGTTGGAATTGATATTAATATAACTACTGATCAAAATGTTACAGATGAGCTAAATATTTCCATTGATGATAACAAAACAATATCAGAGCAAAATGAAACAATAGTAAGTGTAGTAGCATTGGATATTACTCCTCCAGTATTTAGTTCATTGACTATTCATAGTGTGGAAGAAAATCAGCTAAATGCTTTTACTGCTATAGCTACTGATGATACTATAACTCAATATAGTATTGACGGTATTGATGCAAAAAATCTTAATATAAATGCTAGTACAGGTGTCATAACATTTTTAGTTAATCCAGATTTTGAATCAAAAGAAGTTTATATTTTTACACTTAGTGCTCAAGATAGTAATAATAATAGTACAACACAAGCTATTACAATAAATATACAAGATATTGATGAAAATGCTCCTGTTTTTCTCTCTGAGAACATATTAAGTATTAATGAAAATACATTACCTGCATTGACATTTAAGGTTACTGATGAGAATCTAGTTATCTACTCTCTTTCTGGAAGTGATTTAGCAAGCTTTACAATGGATAGTAATAGTGGCATTGTAAATTTTTTAACAGCGCCTGATTTTGAAATACAAAATAAGTATAATTTTACAGTAGTGGCTATTGATACTCTAGGAAATTCCAGCTCTCAAGATGTAAACATAACGATAGTTGATATGGATGATTTAATTCCCGTATTTATTACACCTAATAGCTTCACATTTGAAGAAAATAGTGATATTTCTTTTACTGTAGTGGCAACTGATGAGTCGTTAGTGACATATTCCATCGAAGGTGATATAAGTCAATATTTTGAGTTAAACAGTACTACTGGTCTTGTTGTCTCTAATAAAAAATTTGATTATGAATTACAAAAGAGTGTTTCTTTTGATATCTATGCTGTAGATATAGTAGGGAACAGTGCTAAACAAACAATGACGATTAATTTTACGGATATTGCCGAGAGTACATTAGGAATTGTATCGGCTTCCTTTGATAATAATAGAAGTAGTACAACTGCTGATGATACATTGTACATCTATTTTTCAAAAGCAATTGATGCTAGTACAATTATGCTAGATACAAGTAGTAATTATATTATTAATGGTGTGGGTGTTATAGGAACGTCATCGACAAGTGAATATAATGACACACTTTTTCATCGACATAAAGTTTCTTTTAATAATCGTGGATCAGCTTCTGTTGAATTAATTCCTTACGAAAGTAATATATCATTAGAACATGTAACAATAAGTGATACAAGTATGTTATATCCACAAACATATAATGAAGTTGAAATAGAAAAATTTAAAGTATTGTTAAAAACAGGACAAGTAACCCAATTTGCACAATATGATGATGTAAATATTTCATTTGGATTCCAAAGAAATTATACAGACAGTGGGAATGGGGTTATAGTTGATAATTCGACAGGTTTAGTATGGCAAAAAGATGATGATAATATTCTTAAAACGTGGGATGAAGCACAACAATACTGTGCAAGTTTAACACAAAGTGGTGTTACAACATGGAGAGTTCCTACCATTACTGAACTGTCACAACTCAGTGATAAAAGTAGATCAAATCCATCAATAAATATCAGTTTCTTCAGTTCAACGGAATCAACATATTATTGGAGTAACACTGTAAATGCAAGTGATAAAAACAGTGCTTGGAGACTTTATTTCTTTTTTGGAAATGATGGAGTTGAGTCAAAACTAACAAAACATCTTGTCCGATGTGTACATAATTAAAGGTTAAAAGATGAAAAAAATTATTTTACTAATGTTTCTACTCCCTATAATACTTTTTGCAAAATATCTTAGTGATACTACTTTGATTTATCCTCCCTATAATTTAAATCCTGTTCAGCCTTTAGTGATAGACACACAAACTAATTTAATGTGGCAAGATGACACTACAGTACAGACGTTATTACTGACATGGGATGAAGCATTAACTACGTGTTCAGGTTTAGCAATAGGAGGTTTTTCTGACTGGAGACTTCCTAATTTAAATGAGCTTTACAGTTTAACTGACAAAACAACTTTTAATCCTGCAATAGCAAATATATTTGTTTATAAACCTGCAACATACTTTTGGAGTTCAACAACCTATGCAGAGGATAATACATCTGCTTGGTATGTAAATTTTTATTTAGGACGTGATAATGCATTTTCTAAAACAAATAAATACAACGTTCGTTGTGTTAGAGGACCTGAATAAAGATTACATCATAAAATAATATTAATTTATATTTTTTTGTGATAAAATTGTCGTATCTTAAATAAAAAGAATAAATTATGGGTATTTTTAGTTCAAAAAACAAATCATCAAGTTCATCTGATACGGAATCAACGAGTGAGAATAGTGCTTCAGGACCAATTGAAGATAATCGTTCTGAAGCTTTAGAACAAGCTGAATTACAAGAACTTCAAACTGAATCAAATATTGGTGATGAAGCAAAAATTGCTGAAGAAGTTGAAGTTGCATCAGAAGATGAAAAATCTACAACAGATAAATTATTAGAAGTTGGAGAAGGAACAAAAACCGCTTCAGATATGGCTGAAGCGGTTGGTACTATTAGTAAAACGGTACAAAGTCCTGCAAAGGAAGGTGCAAAAATTTTAGAAGATACAGCAAAAAGTTTTGATATTGCATCTGCACCATTAGCGTTGTTTAAAAAGATAGGATTCCTTGCAAGTCCAATCATTACTGCGGGAAAAGCTGTTTTAACTGCAAAAACAAAATGGGGGCAGTGGACTGCATTTACAAAATCTGCCGAAAAGGACAATGCGCCTGAAGAAGCAAAATATGCAGTTGGAAAAGTTGCTAAAGGTTTTGCGAAAGCCATTAAAGATATCTTTTTCGCAATTTTAGATTTTACTTCTAACTTGTTATTATTGATTCCTGGAGCACAAATGGTCGGTGGTGCTATTAAAGTATTTAATAATGTCGTAAGTGCATTTGAAACTTTATATAAAGGTGGAAAAAGATTCTGGCAAATGTTTAAAGGACAGAAAAAAGAGAAAAATTCTTCAAGTCTTTTAGATAAAGCATTAGGTGGAGATCAAGAAGCTCTGGAACTAATTTTAGAATTAAAATTAGGATCAATTGCAGGTTCAGGGTACAAAATAATTGATAAATTAACAGGAATACCTAATTACTTAAAAGAAAAAATTACTGATAATGAATTTGCAAGTAAAGTGGGAGTAGATCCTATCCGAGCACAACGTGTCATTGATAGTGCTGGATTAGGTTCCGGTGGACCTAAAGATACAAAAACGTTACTAGAACATTTATTATTAGTGTGTAATAAAAAGAAAAATCCTGCATCATATGATATTGTTAAGTCAGAAATTCAAGATGCAATGACAGGTGTTGGTGTGTAATGATTGGTGATATCTTAAATACAATTGCAAAAGAGGTCTCTGAATATATTGATTCTCAAATAGAATTTCAGTCTGGAAGCAAAAGTGTTGTTTTAGGTAAACCAAGTGATAATAAAGGCGAATTGATTATTGCTGATAATACTATCTGTTTGACCTTAATTAATATAGATGAAGAAGCGTCAATGCGTAATCCAATGATTAAAAAACGTGTTGATGGTGATAAGGTGTATACCCAAACACCGGGTATTGCACTAAACTTATCTATTGTTTTTATTGCTAATTTTCCTAATGACTATATTAGTGAACTTAACTATATTACAAAAATCATGGAATTTTTTCAACAAAAAGATACCTTTACAATTGCTAATACCCCTTCACTAAAAAAATACGCTCGTAATATTGAGCAACTGGTATTTAAACTCTCAACCTCCCGTCTTGAAGATCAACATAATATTTGGTCACTTTTAGGTATTAAATATATGCCTTCAGTAATGTATTCTGTAGGAAAAGTGATGATACAAGAAGAAGAAAAACTTTCAGAAATACGTGTTGCAAAACGTGTAGAACATAACATTCATCAGAAATAAAGAAAATGAAACCACATTTTAAAACTATTGAAAATGATCTTAAAAGTTTAAAAGCATTTATTTTTAAACGTATAAAAATTTACTTTTCAGATAGTGATGAAGTGGTTTTGCCTGATTTTTTAGAGTTGTTGAATTCTGACATATATAGCAATTTTTTAGCACATTATAAGTTAAGTGAAGATGAACGTTTAGTATTAATAATGGCTATATGTAATGAAATATCTCCTCATATCTTTGATCCTTTTTTAAGTAAAAACTCTTTATATGATGTGATTTACACGGAATTTGGAGGAATAAGTGGTGAAAAAACATTTACACCAACTATTCAAAGTGCACTTTTCTTACTGTGTGGTATTAATAATGAATTACGTTTAGAAAAATTAGCTATTTTCTTAGAAAGTGCTACATTGTTCAAGCATAGTATTTTGGAAAGTGCAAGTGAAACAAAACTATTGAATGCTCCTTTGAAATTATCTAAAAGTACAATGCATAAACTCCTCTCTAACAGTACTGAAGATTATGATGTAGCTAAAGATTTTCCAGCTCAGTTATTAAAAAGTGAGTTTGAATGGAAAGATTTAGTCTTTTCAAAGTATACAAAAGATCATCTTAATGAGCTAACGATATGGTTAAGTCACCATGAAGAGTTGTTGGAAGATTGGGGAATGAAAAAAACGATTAAAAAAGGCTATAAAGCACTTTTTTATGGTCCTCCTGGAACAGGAAAAAGTTTAACTGCAGCACTTTTAGGTAAAAAATTAAATAAATCAGTATATAGAATAGATCTTTCTCAAATTATTTCGAAATATATTGGTGAGACAGAAAAAAATTTAGAAAAAGTTTTTGTATTAGCTGAAGAACAAGATTGGGTACTTTTCTTTGATGAAGCAGATTCTCTTTTTGGTAAGAGAACGCAAGTTTCAAGTTCAAATGATAGGCATGCGAATCAAGGAACTTCATACTTATTACAACGTATAGACGAATGTAATAATATGATTATTTTAGCGAGTAATTTAAAAGACAACTTTGATGAAGCGTATTTACGAAGATTTCAATCTATTATCTATTTCGCACTGCCAGAAAAAAAAGAACGGCTAGAACTGTGGAAAAATGGATTTTCTCAAAAGGCTTCTTTGTCAAGTTTAGATTTAGAATCTATTTCACATGAATATGAACTTTCAGGGGCAACAATTATGAATGTCATACGATATGCTTCTTTGATGGCTATAAAGCGTAAAAGTAGCGAAATATTTCAAGAAGACATTATAAAAGGAATAAGAAGAGAGAAGTTTAAAGAGGGAAAAATAATTTAATCATGTCTGATTACACTGTATTCAATAAAAATTATATTAGTTTTCAATCTGATCATGGAGGTAAAAATAGTACACCTCGTGAGCATGACTACTCTTTACTAATGGATAAAAAGAAAAAAGAGCATTCCGATATGTTTGGAAACAGTAATGAATCTGATATTGAAGAAAAAAAAACTGGGATTATTCCAAAAGAAAGTGCAGCTTCATTTTTAGAAATGATACATATCTCATCAAAAACATTAACTAGACATAGTGGAAAAATTAAAAAAGAGAGCGGACGAAGTATCCTTAAAAAGGCAGCTTTAACATTAGCCTCAACCGCATTAGCCTTGTGCCAAGAATTGATAGTACTTATTATCTCCCTTGATAGTGAAGAAGGTATTGAATTGGAACAACGATTACTAGATATTAGAAAATTGATTCCTTTATTGGAAAATTACATTAAACTACTTCAAAATATTGATGTTGAGAATTCAACTAAAAGTGAATATAAACAGCAGTGTCAGTTAATCATTCAATATAGTCTTGATATGCAAAATGGAATAAATGATTTGATATTACATACCCCAATAATTGAGTCAAGTTTGGTACAAGAATCACTTAATACATTTAAATCTCGTTCTAACAAACTGACTAAAACTATTAAAAAGTCTCAAGATACTAAGCCTGATAAAATTCCATTGATGGGAACAGAAGGATTATAGTGAGTACTGTTGTAAAAAATGAGAAATTAAAATCAAATATTATTGTTACGTTAATTTTAGTTGTGGTAATATTTTTAGGAGTATCATTCTTAAGTCCATGCTTTCAAAAAAAATTTCTAAACAATAAAAATTTATATCAATATATTAAGGGGTCAACGTATGTTAGTACCTAAAGATAAAAGTAGTAAAAAAGGAAATCCTCCTCAAACTTCTACTGGAGGAACAAGTTCAGAGGAACTCTCAGAATCTCCACTAATGTTGAAAAAAAGAAGAGAACAAGAAGCTTTATGGGATGAGGCTGATACTATTGGTGAACAAGAAACAAGAAGTTTAGAAAATGAGTTTTTAGGAACTGAAGAAGAGATTGAACTTGCTAAGTCAGGTGATACTGCAATAGGTTTAGACGGAGATGGATTTAATGCAACTATTACACCATTTGGTGGTGATGGACCAAGTATAAATCTCTCCAAAAGTAAAGGAGAGTTATCTTATGCAGTTCCTGGTTCAGGGTTTTCATTCCCACCTCCAAAAGGGGAGTGGGAAGGTCCTAGTTTAGGAATGTCGATACCAACTCCAATACCTGGTCTTTTTGTCCAAATTTCTGGTGGACTAACCGGAGGTATCTCAGTGCCAGAACTTGAAATGAAAATGGGTTATGCTGAAGATGCTGTTGGGAAAGAGAAAGAACATACACGAGTACAAGTTACCTTTGTGATGGCAAATAGTGATGTCATTACTGCAACTTTTGGCGGAAATATTAGAATCGGTGTCTTAGGTGGTATTCCTATGGTTGCAGCTGTTGAAGCAGGAATAGAAGCTGCCGCAGAAGCAAAAATAGAGATTGCACCTGAAATTTCTGGTAAAGCTGAGTATCTATTAAACAGCAATGGTACCGTAGAATCTTCAAAAGAAGAACTTGGTGCTTCATTAGGTGCTTCTGCTGGACTGGAAGCATCACTTTCTTTATATATTGGTGGACAGATCATTATGTTTAAAGGAGACCTTTATAAATTAACACTTCTGTCTCAAGAGATTGCATCTGTTAAAGGTGGTGCAGCAATTACAAGGTCATGGACAAATGGGAATAAAGGTGAAAATGCTATATCACCAGTATATGATGACTATTTTGTCGCAGAGAGTTGGTTTGATGGGCTTTTTACAGCAGACAAACTTGATAAAGCAACAGAAAAAATTACTAATGCTCAATATGATGTTTATGCATTAGAAGATTTAAAAAGCTTTTTAAAACTTGGGACTAAACAGGGACAATTCGCAAGTTCACAAGTACGAATAGCTATGTCAAATTTTAGAGCTGCAGAAACAGAGTATCTTATGAAAAGTCAAGAGTTAGAAGACGATACGATTTCTCTTGCTAAACGAGGTAAGATAAATAAAGACTTAGACGGGCTTATTCAAACTATGAAAGTTGCTAACCTTGCATGGAGTGATGCGCAAGAAAAATTTTATAGTAAGAAAAGTATAAAAGATATAGATAAAAATATTAAAAAAGCTAGTAAAACACTCTCTAAAACAAAAGGACAAAATTCTAAGTTAATGTTAAAAGAGTTGAAAATTCTAGAGAAAGAATTTGGACCAAAACGAGATGAATTAGTTAAGCGTTACCACAAGGCAATTAACAACTCAGATCAATTACAAAGCTTATTAGATACAAATCCCTCAAGTGCAATAGTTATCATGATGAAAACAGCAACTAAAGAGAAGTTACGTCTTAAAAATGATTTAGATGAATTCTTACGAGTATATGAAGATAAAGAGCAAAAAGTCAGAGCAGTTATGGAAACACCTTCACGAGATCCTTTAGAAAAGTAAAATTGTAGTTATAATAGTAACAGTAACTGTTTAGTTACATTATTAAAAAATATAAAAATTATTGATAAAACATGATTCATTTAATAAAAACATAAATATTAATAGATTATAATTAAGTACTTTTGAGAAATCAATAGAACATTGAGTAAATTATGAAGGATTAATATGGCACTAGAATATTATACACCGGGTGTGTATGTAGAAGAGATTTCAAGTGGTTCTGCACCAATGACTGCAGCACCAACTAACATTGTTGGTTTCCTTGGTGAAACAGGTACAGGTGAGCTTAATAAGCCTACATTAATTACCTCTTTTGCTGACTACTTTGATAAATTTATCGGTTATACATTAAAAGATAAAATTACTCCACGTGGTACAGTTGCTAAAGATGTTGATGGAAATGTTATTAAGGAAAATGTCCCTAATGATAAAATGACAGATCTTGACTGGGGTGTTTATGTTTTCTTTGCAAATGGCGGTGCTAAGTGTTATGTAGTATCTGTTAATCAAATTGAAGACAAAAGTGAAAAAATCGCTTCTGTTAAAGAGAAGATTGAAAAAGAGACAAAAGCTTTAGAGTCTGCTAAAGATAAAAAGCAAGGTGAAGCTAAATTAGTAGAATTAAATAAAGAATTATCAGCACTTTCTAGTGGTGGTGGAGCTAATATTGATAAACAACTAATTGGTAACGATGGTGGACCAAACAAACGTACTGGTCTTACGTGTTTCAAAGATGTTGGTGAAGTTGCTATTTTATGTGCACCTGGTGTTACATCACAAGGTGTATTATTAGAATTAGTTTCTTATGCAGAAGCGGCAAATATTTTTGCTGTTGTTGATGCACCAGAAAGCTTAGATGGTTTAAGAGCATTTGGTTTAAGTACAGATTTCTTAGGTCTTTCAGGTTTAAGTGCTAAATTAGCGTCTAAGCAAACAGCTTTATATTTCCCATGGGTTCAAGTAGCTGATGATAAATCTACGCGTTCTGTTTCTCCATCTGCATTCGCTGCTGGTATTTACGCTCGTGTTGATGCGGACCGTGGTGTTCATAAAGCACCTGCAAATGAGCCAGTACGTTTAGCTGCAACATTAAGTTACACATTAAATGATACAGAGCAAGAAACACTAAATACAAACGGAATTAACTGTTTAAGAGATTTCTCTGATACAGGTATTCGTGTTTGGGGTGCAAGAACTACAGTTTCTCAAATTGATCCAGAATGGCGTTATATTAATGTTCGTCGTCTTTTCAATATGGTTGAAAAATCGTTAGAGCAAGGAACTAAATGGGCAGTATTTGAGCCAAATGATTCTAAACTTTGGGGTTCATTAACTCGTAATACTAAAGCATTTTTAAGTCGTGTTCATGCAACAGGTGCTTTCGCTGGTTCTGAAGCTGAAGGTTTCTTTGTTAAGTGTGATGCAAGTAATAATCCACAAGAGAACATTGATGCAGGTATTGTAACTATTGAAGTAGGTATTGCTCCAGTTAAGCCTGCCGAATTTATTGTTTTCAAAATTTCTCAAACTGCTCCTGGTGGCGCTGAGTAATTAACACTTTTTAAGTGTGATGGAGATGTAATTTGACATGCCTTTTTTAAGGTGTGTTTAAAACCTAATAATTCTCAAAAACTTGTTTTTTGTAGCTTTAGGGGGTTGTAGGGACTTCAGTCCCTGCCAAGACTAGGGGTTTTACTCCTAATCTTGTTTAATAATAGGAGATAATATATGGCACAAGATGGTGAAAGAAGAGACCCGTATGCTGGGTTTAACTTCAGAATGGAAATTGACGGTATTGAAGTAGCAGGTTTTAAAGAAATCTCTGGATTAGAAATGGACACTCAAGTTATTGAATATGCTGAGGGTGAAGATGAAAATTCATGGATTAAACTTATTCCAGGACGTACAAAATTTGGCGAATGTACATTTAAACGTGGAATTGCTGAAGGAAATGACCTTTGGGAATGGTGTGAAACGATTAATGATTACCCTCGTGAAATTGAACGTAAATCAATTACGATGAATCTTTTAGATAATGATGGTGAACCTCAAAAAACATATACACTTTTTGAAGCATGGCCTAAAAAGTATTCTACAGGTACTCTTGATGCTGGCGCTGATGATTTAGCAATGGAAGAGATTACATTCGTATTTGAAAATTTGGAAATTGAAGACTAATTCCCACTTTTAGTTTAAGATGAGAGATTCTCATCTTAAATTTTATTTTAAAAAGTGTACACTACGCCTTTTAAAATGAAATTTATTCCAAATTTAAAAGGCTATATTAATGTTTCAAACTGAATTTGAATTTACACTCCCAAAAGGTTTTGTAGATAAAGAGGGTAATTTGCACAAAAAAGGGATTATGCGTCTTGCAACTGCAAAAGATGAAATAGCACCTTTACAAGATTATAGAGTAAGAAATAATGAGTCTTACATGATTATTATTTTACTTTCACGTGTAACAGTAAAACTGGGAAGTTTGAAAAATGTAGATTCATCAACAATAGAACAACTTTTTTCTGCAGACTTGGACTTTTTACAAAGATTTTATCAAAAGATAAATTCTGAAGATAGTTCAGATGTTACTATTAAATGTCCTCATTGTGAAAATGATATTACTATGGGACTAGACGAAGTTTTGCACGCTCAGTGATAAGTAAGTATCCGATAAAAAATCTCCAAGAGGAGATTGCTTTTATCGCTTATCACTTTAATTGGAGCAAAGAAGAAGTTTTAGACATGAGTCATAAAGAACGCCAAAGTTGGGCGAAAGAGATCTCTGGAATTAACGAGAGAATTAACAAGGCAGATTAGTTTATTAAAAGGAGTTTATTAGATGCAATCATTTCATCCTAGTGTTATTATTAGAAAAAATAGCTCCAATAATAAACAGAGTGTTGATTTAGACTTTGCTACACTTCTTATCTATTTTCATGAACAAAAGTATGAACACGATACAAATATAGATAACCATAAGCCACTATCCATTACAAGCTATCATGATATAAAAAATATACCTAATATTGCTAACAATATTACATTACATAATACCATAAAAATTTATTTTGAAAATGGTGGAAAATCACTCTATTATTTAGAATACCCCTATCATGATAAAAGTTTTGAATCTTTAAAATTAGAACAGTTTGTTAAAAGAAGTTGTGATAATTTAATGAACCTAGAAGTTATTGTCACTCAAAATTTAATTAACTTAGATGCTCGCATTAGTGAAAATAGACTTAATGCGATGCAAACCCTCTCCTTCTATGCGCAAACTAGTGACAGACTTTTTATTACAGACATTAATGAAGATATGATTAGTAATCATCTTGATAGAATAGAAGAATCAGCTATATATTATCCTTGGTTTGTATATGACAAGAGCATAATAGCTCCTTCAATTGTAGCAAGTGCATTGCATTCATCCCTAGCGCATAATTTTCACTTTTCTCACTCTATTGCAAATAAAAAAATAGAGTCACTTTCAGTTCAAACTGAAGAACTTTCAAAAAAGAGAATGGAAATTTTAGAACAAGAAGGAATTAACACTATTGTACTAATTCCTTCTAAAGGGTTACGTATATGGGGTGTGAAAATGTTTAATTCTCGTTTTAATAGTGTTAATGAATTACGTGTAATGAAACACATTAAGCGTGGGCTTAAATCTCTTAGTCGAAGATACCTTTTTGAACCTAATTCAGGTTCACTTCATGATCGACTTTTTTTGAAAATTAACAATTTTTTATTTGAATTATGGGAAAATGGTGCGCTTAGTGGAACTACAAAAGATGAAGCTTATCTTTTAGAATCTCATTATGACAAAGCCAATGTTAATTCTCAAAATAGGTTAGATTTTACTTTACATATTGCTATTTCACGACCGCTTGAATATATTACTATTAAGCTAAATAGAATTAGTGATAGTGATGATACTTTACCTGCAAAAATAAGTGTAGAGTCGTAATATGTCCAATATTATTCAAGATCCATTATTAAATTATAGATTTCGTATTGAAATAGAGGGTGAAGGCATGGAAAGTATGGGCTTTTCTAAGATGTCTGAACTCAGTAATGAAACAAAAACAACACCTTATAAAGAGGGTGGTTTAAATAACCGTACTTACTACCTACCTGAACATACCGAATATTCTACTATTACTCTTGAACATGGTTTATCTCTTGACCAGAGTCTGTATGATTGGAGGCAAGACGTTATTGATGGAAATATGTTAGATGCGTTAAAAGATGGACTTATTAAAATTTACAGAGAAGATGGCGAGTATGATATTTGGGAATTCCATGGTGCTTGGCCTTCTAAGCTTGTTGTTTCCGGATTTGATGCTACGGGTTCAGGTGATATTTTAGTAGAATCAATAGAACTTGTAATAGAGCGTTTTGAGAGGTATTAAGATGATTAAAATATCTTCAAACAGTACAAATACATCAGAATTAATTTTAAGACTACAATCTAGAAAATTAAATAAAATTGATATTTCGAAAAAAAAGTTAAATTTTGAAAAACGCCTTGGTTTTAAATCTGTTATTACTCCATTTATCAATCATTTTAAAAATCGTTTTAAGTTAACACTACGTGATAGAATTGAGCAAAATTTCCTATTTTTAAATTTTGTGTTGCCTCAGAAGAAACAAGAGTATTTATCACTGAAAAAAAGCTATAACAGTCCTATTCGCTATATCTCAAAGGATGTTTTAAAACTTGTCGTTAAAAATCTTTATATTACCCAAGAACTTGTTAAAGAAAATCCTTTACTACAAAAACTGATTGAGGTTAGAGCTGAGCTTATTTACAAAGAAAAAGTACATCTTCAACACGAAAAAATCGAATCTATTTTATTAAAAGAGATCAAAGAGGCTAAAAAACTTCAAAAGTCTGAACTGGAATCAAAAGTTAACTATTATACAATCTTGAATAAAACGCTTGAAGAGATGATTGATAACAGCACGGTTAATAATTCTAAAACTATTATAGAAAAAAGCTCAGGCGATATTATAAATAAACTTTCTAGTTTAACTATGAACAAAAATGTAATTAATAAAGTAGAGATGTTCGAAGATTCAATTAAATTACCGATGCAATTAAACTTAACAACACTACTTAAACGTGATTCAAAAAGTGCTCAAACATTTATTCAAATGTATAAAAAGATAGAAAAATTAAAAATTGAAAATCGATTTACAGAAGTAAAAAATATAGAGCGACACTTTATTGAAAAATTAAAAATAAAAAACAAGCACACAGAAGTGACAAATAGCCTTTTATCAGGTACAAACATCGATAGTACTAGTGCAAGCATTGGCATGTTGAATGTACTGGTAAAAAGTATGAATACAACGGGATCTCCGGTAAATATTGATATGTATAAGAGTACAAAAAGGACATATAATGAAAACTATATTCTTAAAAATATTATAAAAAGTAGTAATTTTAAGAATTTAGTTTTTAACTATAATCATTTTAGTAAAATAATAAATATGAATTCTTCCGAGACCACTATTCACAAAGCCATTTTTCAAAATAGCTGGAATAATATAACTATGTCTGAAATAGATAATACAATAATCAATAAAACTGGAGTCAATCGTTCAGTGGCGAATCGTTCAATTATAGAGAGTTTAGCATTACCGATGCAGTTACGGCTAACAACATTGATTAAGAATGATTCTAAAAGTTCAAAATTATTTTCTCAGATGTACACAACAATAGAAAAACTAAAAAGAGAAAACCGTTACATTGAACTCGAAACAGAACTTCAAAATTTCGAAAACTTTATTGTAGATAAAATTGGAAGTTTTGGTCTAACTCAACGTAGTGGGTCATCATCTTTAATCAATGGTTCTACAGATTTTACAAATAGTAGCAGAGCGTTAAAAACCAATGTTTTTAAAGAAATAACATCTAATCGGCTAAAAAGTTTTATATCTAGAAGTACGGTTTTAAAAAGCTTTTTTTCACTAAGTACACTAAGTGTAGGTAAGAATATTTATTCAAATAGTGTTTCTAGTAGTGAAGTGATTAAAAGTAATTTAGTATCACATAGTAGAGTTGAAAAAGAGACATTACATCAGGTTATTAGATACTCTAAAAACGCACGTTCTTTAGTAGAAAATTTCTATGAAGAGTTCATCTCAATTTATCCAGAACATATTGTTGCTAAGAGTTTAATCGCCAAATTTGAAAAAGATATTTTAAAAATATTATCAATTGAGGGCTTAAGTGAAGCACAAAAGCTTGAAGAACTCGAAGCCTTAAAAGCGAAATTTTTTCAAACTGTTATGTTGAATCAAACATTAGAAACACAAACAACTACGGTAGAAAATATTCATTCTCAACTTTATAAGGCTTCATTAAAAGCGATGAAAAAAAATAAAACTGTATTAACATTGCATCAACATAAAATATTACACCATGGTGTTAGCGATGTCTTACGAAGTGTAGATGCGACTCAAGGTAGTATTCAAATGGAATACTTAGTTCAAAATGTTATTAACAATGTTTCAAATAAAGAGAGAAAAACAACACAGCTTATTTTAGATTTAAGTTCGAATACAATTTACTCAAAAATAAAAGCAATTTATGAGAAAAATTTAACATCACATAATAAAGAATTAGCACTAAAAACATTAAGTGTAATGGTTCATGATCATCTCGTAGATCCGCAAACCCATGCTTTTATATCATCTGAAAAGTCTACATTAATTAAAGAAAAAATTGAAAAGTTAGTTGAAAATAACTATCAGGCAAATAAAGGGTACGAAAACGATAAGAAAACCTTTACTAAAAAAATTATTATTTTGAAAAATGAGCTTAAAGAAGCCGGAATAATTATTAAATCATTTGAAAAAGAGACGAACAAAACAATACTTAATAAAAGTAATACAGACAGACAGATAAATAATAACATAGAAGGCACTACTGTTTCTGAGAAAGAAATTAGTATTGAATCATTGATAGAAAATAAATTTTTTGATGTTATAAAGCAGAAAAATAAAGAAAAATTAATTCAAACTTTTAGAGATGTTTTAATGAAGGGAACAACTGAAAGTATTTCTACGTTACAAAAAAATGAAATAATCTCAGGTATTGAAAATAATATATCAAGTTTTAACACACTTACTATCGAAGATATAGAAGTTATAGTTAATAATAATAAATATTTATTAAAGCAAAAGAATATGATTAACTTGAAAGAAACAAGTAACAAAATATATACACAAATTATAGAAAAAGAGGGTAAAAAAGATATTTTCAAAACAGAATATAGTACTAATAATTCACTAATTATTTTGAAAAATGACATTGAAAAAGCAGTTATAAAGTACAGTGATTCTCCTCAATTATTAGATCACGAGATTCAAAAAATAAAAACAGTATATTTCGAAAAAAGTTATCATGACAATAATATCTCAATTTTGAAAATGATTTCTAATAAGTTTGATAATAAAAAAATTAACCTGCATCAGATAACAGAAAATAGAAGTGATAGTAACTTTATAACAAATCTTTATAAATCTGTATTACTAGAAATAAAAGAGCAACATCCTTATGTTACAACGACATTTTTAGATAGAAAAAATATTTATCAAAAATTACAAAAAGTAAAACATAATCCACAAAAATTAGAAATAGCATATAAAGAGATAAAAGAGGAGTTTGTAAAACTCTCAAAAAATAAAGGTGTCAGTGATAATAAAGATGTGAGTGATAATAAATCAGTAATACTGAACAAAATTATTACAAACAACTCTTTATTTACAAAGAACATAACTTCTACTCAGAATAAAACATTAGAAAATATTTTATTAAGTAGTCTAATTTCACCAAAAAGTATAAAAGCGCTTAATACAAAAAATAGTAAAAAAAACATAAACAATATAAATATAGTAAAAAATAATATATCTAATGTTAATATGTTAGATGGTGAGAATTCTTTTTCTGTAGATAATATAAATAGTCTAATAGGTCCGAGTAGAACAAAAAGTGTTGTTGTCTCTAAAAAAACATTTGACATTGAAGTAAAAAAAGAGGTAGATAATATCTTAATAGGAAGTGCAGAAGCAATTAAAAATAAGAAAGAAGAAGATAAAAAGACCGTAGATACACAAGTAGATGAAATTTTAGATGCAAAGTCGTCTCGACTTTCGGAAAATATAAAAAAAGAGAAAACAGGTATGTATCAAGACTTAGACGATAAACTTGACGAGCTAGCATTAAAAATCTTTAGAGAAATTAAAGATGAGATGAACATCGGGTATAAAAGGCTTTAATAATGGCAATATTAAATAAATTAGAAATCGAATATAAAGATGCAGCAAAAACTGATGTGAGTTTTACTTTTCAATATAATCCAAGCAAATTGAAAATTACAAAAGAAGCTACTTGGGCTGATGTTGATGCAAGTCAGAAAGATGTTAGTGATAAACAATTTTCAGCAGGTAAACCTAAAGTCTTAACAATTGACGATGTCTTATTTGATACTTCTATGTCAGGGTCAACTAGTGTTTATACTAAGTCAATTCAAATGTTAGAGGTGATGACTTTAGTTCAAGATTATAAAGATGATAACAATTTAGTAGTACCACGTCCTCCTCACTTAACACTATTGTGGGGAAGTGCAACTTATCTTTTTAAATGTGTGTTAAAAAGTTTAACCTATGAGTTTACGATGTTTAATAGAAAAGGGGAACCTATTCGCGCAAATGTTAATATGACATTTGAAGAGATTATTCCTGAAACTAAAGCAACACTAACGGCAAGCAATTCTGTATCTGAGTATACCGTTACAAGTGCAAGCGATACCCTTCAAAAAATTGCTCAATCGCAGATGAGTGATGCCAGAAAATGGAAAATAATTGCCATAGCTAATGGTATTGATGATCCTACCTTTTTAACAGTTGGCATGAAATTAAAGATTCCATCATGATGATTTCTAAATTGATGAATCAAAAAGGGCAGGATTACGAAGAGGTAAGTAGTAAAATATATGGTGTGGTTACTGCTGTTGTAACCAACACAAAAGATCCTAAGAAAAAAGGGCGCATTAAAGTTAAATATGTTTGGATGGGAGAAGCTAAAGCTATTGAAAGTGATTGGGCCCGTGTAATGAGCTTTATGGCGGGTAATGCTAGAGGAGCACACTTCTTACCTGATGTTGATGATGAAGTTTTAGTTATGTTTGAACATGGAAACATTAATTTCCCTTATGTAATTGGTGCACTTTATAATGAAAAAGATAAAGTTATTGAAGAGAACACCGATGGAAAAAATAATATAAAAATGATTAAGTCTCGTACAGGTCACAAAATTACTTTTGATGATACTAAAGATAAAGAGAAACTCTCTTTTGAAGATAGTTCAGGAAAACGTTCTATTGTTTTTGATGTTAAAGAAAAAAAGCTAACTATTAAAAATGATGTAGATAGTGGTGAAATTATTATTGAAGCTAAAGGTAAAGTAAGTATAAAGTCTGATAAAGAGATTGATATTAAAGGAAAGGCAGACATTACGATAAAGTCTGACAAAAATGTAACTATTGAGGGTAAAGCCGTTACAATAAAATCAACACAGGCGTTAACATTAAAAGCGGGTACGGCATTAAAAACATCTTCAAGTTCCGCTACTGAATTTAAAGCAGGTTCAAGCATGACAATAAAAGGTTCCGCATCAGGAAAATTTGAAGCGCCACAGTTGAATTTTAAAGCATCAGCATCAGGAAAATTTGAAGCGCCACAATTAGCGTTAAAAGGAACTGTTGCAGGAAAATTTGAAGCCTTAAAGCTAGATCTTAAAGCAACAGGAATGGCAGAATTAAGTGCTGGTGGTATAACAACCGTTAAAGGTGCTATGGTGAAAGTAAACTAATGGCAAATGTAGATGGCGATGTCGCTAAATTAATTATAAAAGTTGGTGGAGCTAAATTAACTGATGATATGATGGATAGTTTAGTATCATTAAAAGTAAATAGTGCATTAGGGGCAACATCAATATCAAAAATAGATTTTTTTGATAAAAGTGCTGAATTACAAACTGATGCAAAGTTCGAAGTCGGGAAAAGTGTCGAAATATCTATTGGTTCACAGAGTGCTCCTTCTGTTATTTTTAATGGAGATGTAATACGAATTGATTACATATTTGTAACAGGAGAAATCGATAAAATCCGACTTATCTGTTATGATGGTTTACATAGACTTTCTAAAATATGGCATTCACGAGCTTTTATTAATAAAAAAATTAGTGATATTGCAACAACAATGGCATCAGAAGCAAGTTTAACTGGAAATAAAATTGATGCTACAACGGCTACTTTTGAGCATTTATATCAAAATAATCAGTCAAATTTAGATTTTTTGAGAATGCATGCTAAGCGCATTGGCTACGAAGTTGATATTGAAGGAAAAGGATTAGTCTTTAAAAAAGCACGTTATCAAAGTGCAACAAGTAGCGCTGTTATTTTAAAATGGGGTGATAACTTAATTGATTTTAATGCAAAAATAGATGCATCCGATGTATTAGCAGAAGTTGTTGTAAGCTCATGGGATCCGGATACAAAAAAGAATGTGGAATCAAGTGTAAAAGCAGGTAGTGAATATAAAGTAGGTACTGTGACTACACGAGGAACTTCTATGGTAAAAACAAAATTGAAATCAGAGGCCAAAGTATATCGTTTAGATATTCCGAGCGCCACATCAGCAGAAGCAACAGCAATTGCAAAAACACATTTAACTATGGCCTCAATGAACTATTTAAAAGCTGAAGGAATTTGTAAAGGCGAGCCAAAATTTGCTTTAGGAAAAACATTAGAGATAAAGGGTGTTGGTACTAAGATATCAGGAACCTATTATATAAGCTCTTTTGAACATATTTACAATAAAAAAGGGTTTAAAACCTCTTTTGAAATTCAGAGTAATGGGACATTCACATGAGTAAAGATTTTTTGGGTAAGGGTATCTCTTTAGATTTTGGTCTTGATAGTTATGGCATGATTAAAATGAGTTCATATGAGCGTAGTGTTGAAGAGAGTATTGAAATTATTTTAGGAACAAAATGCGGTGAACGTGTATATAATGAAGCCTTTGGTTGCCAAGTACATGAGCTTCTGTTTGAACCTAATGATGCAAGAACACATATATTAGCCAAAAACTATGTGCAAGAAGCATTAGAACGGTTCGAACCACGGATTAATCTTTTAGAGGTGACTGTTTTAAGTGATGGTAATGCAAGTTTAAGTATTGATGTTTCGTATGAAATTAGAAATACCAACAGTCAATATAATTTGGTGTATCCATTTTATTTACTTCCACAATAACACGACACAATAATATGCAAGAATTAATGAGATATAAAATGAGCAGGAGTAATATATGTTTGAAAATATAAAACTAGATGATAGAAGTTATGATGAAATTAAAGATGAGGTGATTGCAAAAATTTCTTCTCACTGTCCTGAGTGGAGTAATCATAACCCAAGTGATCCGGGGATAACCTTAGTCGAACTGTTTGCATATATGACTGAGATGACACAATTCCGTCTTAATCAAGTTCCTCAAAAAAACTATCTTGCATTTTTAGATCTTTTAGGTATTAAACAGCGTTTATCGATCCCTGCAAGAAGTCGTGCGTGTTTTGATCTTTCTATTGGTTATGAAATGGATAAGGCTTCAAAAACTACTGTACTTGTACCTCAAAGGACAGAAATGACAACAAGTGGTGATGAAGAGAATAGACCACTTATTTTTGAGACAAATAATGCTATTAATATATCCAATACTAAACTTCTTAGCCTTTATTCAAAGTCATATGATAAAGCACGTTCAAAAAGTAATATTATTGACTATACTCCAAACTTAGAAACATTAGTACCGTTTGCACCATTTTCAAAAGATGGCCGTAGTGAAAATAAGATAGAAATATATTTTAATAGTGATACCTTTTCTGTTTTAAAAGATGAAGTAAATATGACCATTCTATTTCGACTTCCTACAACTATGCGTCAATATGGAATTAGCGAAAACTTTTTATCAGATATGGAATGGCATTATCACAATGGTGAAGACTGGCAACAACTTAGAATACAACATCATCTTTCGGTTATGGTTGATGATACGGATGCTGATGTTGTATCTGTTACTTTTGAAGGTGGTTGTGCAGATTTAGAGAAAATTTTATTAACTGAGTTTTCAAAAGAAGAAAATTATTTTGTTCGAGCTATATTTCAAGAAACACCAGACTATTTAAGTAAATTATCTATTTATGAAGTTTCAGTAATTACAAACTCTTCTGAAGCTGGGGTAATCCCTGATTACTGTTTTCATAACTATGAGACGTTAGATTTAAATGGAGGACTTTATCCTTTTGGACAACGCCCTACATTAGATAATGCCATGATGGATGAGATATTTTATATTCAGTGTGACCAAGCTTTTTGTGAAGAAGAGGCTATTGTAGAAATAAATTTTGAACATAGTAAGTCTTCAGAGTATACTATGCCAACGGGATACGATAATTTAAAAATTCGATACGAGTATGCTGTTGATGATAACAAGTGGAAGGTTTTAGATGTAAAAGATAAAACATCTTCTTTTACAAAATCAGGAACAGTAAGTTTTAAAATACCTGAAGATTTTAATAAAATTATTTTGAATGCTGAAGAGGGCTATTGGATACGTGCTAGAATTATTGCTGGGCATTATGGTGTTGAAGAGACAACAACTTACGATAATACCACCGGTGAAGTAAAAACAACGATGGCAACGTTAAACCCACCATTTTTCACCCATGTAAATATTAAGTACTCTAAAAAAAGATTTGACTTAGAATCATGTAATACATTTAATAACTATCAGTTTAATCCTATTAAGTTTGATAAAAATAGAGCAGTTAACTTTTTTAAAGAGGATAATGATCCTTATGAATCATTGTATTTAGGTTTTGATTCATATTTATCAGAGCAGAGTTTAGAACTCTATTTTGATATACAAAAAAGTGATTTAGTACTTGATAAACAACGTATTTTAGAGTTTGAAGTGTTACAAAATGGTAAATGGAAACGTCTAAAAGTTCAAGATAGTACAGATGGATTAACCCATAGTGGTGATGTAGTTATATCACTACCAGAAATTGAAAAGCTTGAAGAATATTCTTTATATATTGATGCTTTTGAAAGAATGTGGATAAAAATTTCTGTTAAATATAGCGCGTTAAAAACATTTCCAAAAATAAATAGAATTTTACTTAATTCAGTAGAAATAGTGCAGCGTGAAACTATTTATAATGAGGTTATTGCTCATTCGGATGGTTTACCAAATATGAAGTTTAAATTAGAAAAAGACAATTTAATAGGACAACCCAAAATTTTAGTTGCAGAGGAAGAGTACTTTGCAGTCGAGCGTTTTATTGATTCTGGTAAAAGTGATAAAGTTTTTCGTTTTAATGGTATAACGGGTGAAATTGAATTTGGTGATGGTGAATTTGGTTTTGTACCTCCTTTAGGTGAAGAGATAGTAGTCCAAGAATATCAAGTAAGTGATGGTAAACGAGGTAATGTATCACAAGGCTCAGTGAATATATTAAATGTACCTATTAATTATGTTGATAGTGTTAGTAATATATTTGCGGCACATCATGCTCAAGATGGAGATAGCATTGAAGACTTGAAACGTTTTGCCCCATCAGTATTAAAAAGCATGCAAAGAGCGGTTACTTTTGAGGACTATGAACATCTTTCTATTAACTACTCTCCTTATATTAAAAAAGCAAAAGCGATGATGTATGAGGGTGAATTGGTAGTTTTGATTATGTCTCATACCATTTTAAGTGAAAAAGGGTTTATTAATAGAAATTTTATTAAAAAGCTTACAGAATATTTAGAAAAATTAAGTATGGTTACTATTCATCCTCGTGTTCAAAGTGTAATGCTTCGAGAAGTCAAGTTGAAATTAAAGCTTAAGTACACTAATGAACATGATGTTCCTCAACGTGCAAAATTAGAAACAGAACTTCTTCAAAAAGCAGAAACCTATCTTAACCCTCTTAAAAGTTCTACTAATAGAATTGGACGTTCATTGCAAAAAAGTGATGTTATCCAAATAGTAAACAGCTCTACATCATCACTAATTCTTTCTGAGTTACTTTTCGTTCAAGATGGGATTGAGCATAATAAAAATAGTATTGACATTGCATATAATGAAGTTATTGTTATTGAAGATCTAATAATTGACGAGCTAAATTATGATTTTTAATTCAGCAGAAAAAACTTTAGACTATTTAGAAGAACTGTTGCACCGAGATATTACAGTCACTAAAAAAGATTTTTTAAAAATCTGTTCTGTAAATGGTGTTACTGTTTCTAAAGCTACTTTTGAACATGCTAATACGAATATTATTGAAGTGGCACGTGTATCACTTTTAGAAGATAAAACATTTAGTGTTGTTTATTATCATGATGCGTGGAATAAGAAACTTCCAGAGATTTATCATGATAATGAATTTTTATCACGGTTTTTGTTCGGATTTCAACAAGAATACTTAGAAACACAGAGTGCTTTAGATACAATATCAGATCAGTTTAAACCCGAACATACAGATTTTATTGATTGGTTAGCATCATGGGTAGGAATAGCTTTCTCTGATAATGTTAGTGAAAATGCGAAACGACGTGTTTTACAAAATATTGTAAGGCTTTATAAAATTAGAGGTACTCGACGTTATTATATTGAACTAATCCGGTATTTAACGGATATTACAGTTCAGATTGAAGATGTTACTTCAGTCAAAAAAATACATAACAATTTAGTGAAAAAAGCGGTGTCCGTACGGTACTTTAAAATTAATATAGTAGATAGTTCGTGTACGAAAGAGCAGATGAAAGATAAAATCAGCTTAATGGGTGTTGTTATTAATCAACATAAACCTGTAAATGTCGAATTCTCAGTATATTGTAATAATAGTTTACAAACACTTCATTCAGACCTAAAAGAAAAGTTTGTTGACATGCACTCTGAAGATAGTAGTGGTTATGAGTATTAAGATAAGAGAGATGTTATGAAACAAGAAAACTTATCGCAAGAGTTACAAACTAAGTATCGTTCACGTAAGGTTTATACAAATCCTCATGTGTATGTGCCTTTAGATGAAAAGTATAGTTTAAAAAAAGAGCATGTGATGTTAATTGAGAATCGTGTTGATAAGCTTTATAATGAGATATCAAAAAAATATAGTATTAATGAGTCTGAAGTATATGACAGACTTTATATGAAAGTACGTAAACTTTTTCTGGAGATGATGTAATGTTGCCACAAAGTAATTTACAAAAAAGTAATTTCGCCGATGGGATGATTTTTAACCCTGACCAAATCAAAGTTAATGATCTGTATTATAAACAAAAAGATGCCTTGTTAGCATGTTATGGTGTAGGCGTAGGAATATTAGTAGGCTATAGAGACAGTTTACAAGTTAAAATAGAGAACTCTCAACTAGTACTATATCCAGGTGCACTTATTACTAGTGATGGTAACATTGTTATTGTTCCTCAAAAACATATTATTTTAAAAGATCTTGTTTTAACTCAGTTTAAAGATGAAACAACAATGTATGTTTATATTAAATATAAAGAGACATTAACTGATGCCCAAGATGCTAGAAAAGATAGAGAACAGAAGCATTTTTACAAAATTGAAGAAAGTTTTAGTGTAGAATTAAGAGAAAAAACTATTGATAGTGCTGATCTTTTTGAATTAGTACGTTTTGCAATAGATCATAAAAGTGCATCTCAGTTGGGTAATCCTAAGAATCCTTATTCACCAGCAGTTAATGAAGTAGATATCCGATTTTGCTCACGAGTGAGTACATCTAAAAGTGTTATGAATTATAATGAAAAAGTTATGGTAGCTAATATTTTTAGAAAATATGCGGATTTTTTAACAGAATTGGCCTATCGAAAACGTGTTATTTCATCATCAATCGCTGCCTCATTTTCAAATAAGATAGTAGGTGATTTAGAAATTGCAAAGTTTAGTGCTATAGAAATGTATGAAACACTACAACATCTTCTGTATATTAGTACAAAAATAAAAGATGAAATCCCTGAAATTATTGGTACAGGATTTTGGAAAAATATAATACGTCTACAAAGTCTTTTCTCTTTTAGTGAAAGTTACGATGCATCATATTACGACATGTATCTTAATATTGATAGCTCATTTTTCTCTAAAGTTTTAATGCACTTTGGTAATGCTGCAATTCATGATGGGAATTGGGATGATCTTAATGGCAGTGAAGATGAAACTGTTAAAGAGACACGCGATTATATAAAAGTAGGTTCTGCAGATGATTGTGACATTATCATTATAGGTGATGACATCGCACCATTTCATGCAAAACTTTACAAATATAAAGAAGGCTTTTTTATTGAAGATGTATCTGAAACAAGCGGAATTTATATTAATGCAGAGCGTCTTAGTAAAGGGATGAAGCGTTTTATTCGTCATCAAGACTTTACCGTCCTTGGTAAACATGGAAATGTTTTAAACTTAAGTGGTCAATAGAATACAAAATACGTGATAGAAAAAACAAGTAAAATATATAATAGGAAGTATTATGCACAATAGTGAGATATTTGAAGTTGTATTAACAACAAAAGCAAAAGCAAAAAACAGTGTAAGTCAAATTCTGATAGAAACGTCGATAAAAGGTTTATTGTATCGTTCAGAAGTTTATATGGATGAACATATGATTGATGCTGTTGAGGTGAACTGTTCAGATATCTCAACTGTTGATCAATTTGAAGAAGTTTTTCAAGCACGTTATTTAGCAGCACATAAAAGATTTGAAGAGTTATATACACAAGAACGTATCTTTGTAAGAGTACTTAGCACAGATGGTGATTATAAAGAAGGTGAAGGCCTTATCTCTATTATTACATCAGTTTCAGATAATATTGTAAAAAGTGAAGCTTTTTTGGATTCAACATCAATTGATGTTTTTCAAGAAGAAATTATTGATGGTGATGATGAAAAACTTTTTAAAGTAAAATACACACAATCGCATAAAGAGCTTTGTCAAAAATATATTTTAATTCCAAAATTTCCAGCAAATACTTTTATTAATCCTGTTATTAAAAAGATGCCATTTTACAAAAAATCTCCTATGTATGCATTCGTTTTCTTATTAGCATTGATTACACTTCTTTTATGGATTCTTTCAATTATTATGTGTGGAAAGGCAATGAAGAAAATTATTGCTAAAGTAGCGGGTAAAGAAGCAGGAATGATTGTAAAAGATCTTCAAAAAAGTATGTGTTCTGCAGGTGCTGATGGAGAAGTCACGGAACTAAAAGGCTCTGATGGTTCTATTGTATTAATGACTACCGATGCTGATGGGAATACTGAGTTAGTCCAGAAATCAAGCGCTAAAGCACCTGATTTTGTAGTATTACCCGAAAGTGTTATTTTTAAAGAAACAAATCAAATTTATCCTATTTATATTAAAAATAATCTTTTAACTCAAGATGTTTTAATTGTTCTGAAAGATCGTGTTATTTATGACTTTGAAGATGCCTTAGTCAGTCCTGATATGGTTGTTAATGTTATCACAAAAGAGGTATTACATATTAAAGGTGACTCTGTAGGTATTTTTGAATTTAAATTAGAGGGTGAGTTTTTACAGTCTAAAGGGTTAGAAGAGCGAAATTATCATGGTAGTTTAGTGTTTGATGCTATTAATTTGAAAACACGTGAATCGACAATTTTAACGGTAGGATTTGATTTTGTAGTAATTAAAGATGGTTCACCCGCAGTTCCTGAAGTTATTGAATCGCAAAAACCTGCTGTTGTTGAGGAAGAGTAATGAAAGTTTTTACACTTATAATTGCACTTTTCTTGTCAATCACACTTTTTGCAGAGACAAATAGTAGTATTAAAACAGAAGATAAGGAGAAACTCCCCTATAAAGTATATGATTTTAAATCTTTTGAAGATGCTATTCTTGGTTTTAAGCAAGAAATTATTACCAATAAAACAAATGTTTATTTCTATTTTATGGATGGAGCCTATCATATTGCTTATGATCCTACTTCACATACTGAAACGACGTATAGTTTTTTACAAATTTTTAGTAGTAAAAAGTTTTCTGATACACTGACACGTTATCGACAAATTGAGAATAAAAAAGAGATATACATTAAAAAATTTAACTCATTTTATTTTCTACGACTCAGAAATAGAGATGCAAAATTTACACGTAAGAGATTTTTAGAACTTCAAAAACGCTATCCCAATATGTACCATTCTCGTGCTGTTAAAAAAAGTGAACTTGCACCCATTAAACAAGTGGAACATAAAATAGAATTTTTATTGCCTCCACATGAGCAAATAATTACTGACACTGTAAATGAAATAGTTGTCTCTTCTAAAAAGCATCATAATATTCCTCTTTTAGATAATAATTATAGTATTCCTACTAAACAAATTGTTCGTGAAGGAGATTTAGATGTTATCTCTGACTTGGAGTATTCTGTTGCCAATTTTGGTATTGTTAGAGGGGATATTTTAGGTCTTAAAAACTCAGGTGGTTATGGATTAACACCGTACACTAATTATGGAATTTTATGTTCACCTTCTGAGGATATGCTCTATTTAGTTTCTCAAAAAGAGATTAAGTCTGTGTATGAACTGCGTTCGAAAACAATTTCAATTGGTAATGTGTCTGACATGGCCCAGCTGTATATGAAAAAAGTTGCTAAGGCAAGTGGGATTTTAAATGATGTCCGTTTCAAGTCTCGTTCTGTAGATGAATCGATAATGCTTTTAAGAGAGAGTAAAATTGATGCAATCTTTTTATTCGCACCTAAAAGCTATGTGAAAAAATTCTTAGATAATGGACTATTTATCTCTTCTATTCCTACGGATTTTTTGAGTACATTAACGACAAAAGAGGGACTAAAAAATCAAAAATATAAAATTGATGGTCGTCTGGTTACAACATTAAAATCTCCAAACTTTGTTATTGCTCCCGTTGATACTTTAGACAGTGATTGGGTTAAAAAAATTGAGAGTATTGCAGAAGATTTTGGATGTATGAAGTCGTTGAAAGTTCCAGAACCTTTTTACGGTTTAATTCATCCTGAACTTTTAAATGCAGTAGCAAATTATGATAATAGAATAAAAGATGCACAAAACAAACATAACATTCGTGAAGCTGTACAAGTATCACTGTTAAATACAAAACTAAACAACGATAAAATGGTATATACTTATCAAATTTCAAATACATCACCTACAGATGTTAATGTGAGTTTTTTATATATAAAAACATCAGCGTTGGATCAGTCTCCTATTAAAGCACATCACCTGTTTAAAAATAGTGCCTTTGATACTCGTTATAGTATAGAAAAATCTTCTTCAAAGTTAGTCTCTTTTGTTTATTATAACCCTTTTGCTATTCAGGTGAAAAAATTACCTATCGAACTTGTTTTTAGAGACTTACGTTACGATGCAAATTCTGATGAATCTCGAGTAATGATTGTTCCTTCAATTATTGGTGATGATGTTTTAGCATCACATCGATTTACAATACCAACAAAACCTTGTAAAGAGAATGGTAGAAAATTTGAAGAATTTACGATTAATTCAACACAAAGGTCATCGTCTAGTTCAATATCTTTTGGCGTGCCAAGTGTTTCAAAACCTTCTAAACAAGATGTCTCTACTACACAAAAACTTTTAGATGGTTCATCATCTAAAAGCTCAAAAGAAGACTTTGCAACAAAAAAATTAATTGACTTAGGAACTTCAAAATGAGATATTTAGCTTACATTACGTCACTTTTTATTATCTTTATAACTTTTGGATGTGCGCCTAAAGCAGTTAAAAATCCTGAGATGTTGGCACTTTCAAATTTAACGGTATCTTATATTAGAGGTGAAGAATTTGTTATGGGGACTTATGATGATAAGTTTTTAGATAAAGCACCTCGAACAGTTAAAGTTAGTGATTACTATATTGATAAAAAAGAGGTTACCAATGCTCTTTATTTACAATATATGGGAGAAGCAGCTGCTCTTGAAGAACCTATTCTTGTAAGAAAACCCAAACATATTAATGATCCTGTATTAGGGGCACCTGAACTTCCTATAGTATCAGTTTCTCATCAAGAAGCAAAAGAGTTTTGTCATTTTTATAATAAGAGACTTCCTACAGAAGCAGAGTGGGAATTTGCAGCAAAAGGAAGCACACAATTTCAAAAATTTTATTGGGGTAATGATGAAAATCCATTATATATGAATTTTCGTGACTCGAATACTTCATGGGCAAAGCCTGTAGCGAGCTATCCACCAAATATTTATGGACTTTATGATATGCTTGGAAATGTACGTGAGTGGGTTGATGATACTTACGAAAAAGATTTTTATAAATTTGCGTGTTCTAAATTAAGCCGTGGAGATAACTGTTATGAAAATCCATTAAATAGTGATAATTCACCATTTCGCTCTAATAGAGGGGGTTCTTTTGATTATTCAAAAGGATATCCTGCAACTATCTCTTTTCGTTTTTTTGAAGAGGTTGAATCTTATCATGATGATTTAGGTTTTAGATGTGCTGCGAGCGAAAAAGAGGAAAAAGATCGCTTTAGTATTGATACTTCTGAATATGATGGGCTACGAGATGATGTTGATATTGATTGGATGCAGCAACTTAATAATAAGTTAGCTGAATTGTTAGGAGTGGGAAGTTGTGAGTAGATTAAAACGCTTTAGTATTACTACAAAATTAATGCTCCTTATTTTGGGACTACAATTTGTGACTATTGGAGTTCTTACCTATTATAATGAACAAAATCTTGTTAAGCAAGAGTACCTTCAAGCAGATGAAAAGTTGCAATTGGTTGCGTATGCTGCTAACGAATTTGTTTTACAAGAGTATCATGACAAAATTTTAGATAAGAACTCCATTCCTAATGACGCCTATATGGAGATGATGATTAAACTTTCATCTTTTGTAAATAAAGCCGATGTTCAGTATGTTTACTCTTTTGTAAAACGTGGGGACAAGGTTTTAGTCACTTCAACGTCAGTCACATCGGAAGACTTTGACAAAGAAAATTATGAACTTTTCTTTGAAGAGTATGAAGTAAGTTCAGATCTGTTAAAAGTGTTTACTAATAAAAGAGTACTAACAGAAGAAACAAATGATAAATATGGACACGTAAGAACAATAATTTTACCATTCACAAATAAATATGGAGAAACGTATGTTGTTGGGGTTGATATTGAAATTAACGAAATTCAAGAAATCTTGTATGAAAGTCGTAAACAACTTTTACTTATTGCCGCTATAATTTTTGCTTTAACAACTGTTGTTTCAATGCTTCTTGTTCGTATTGTGATTTCACGTATTCCTTCTATAAAAAGAGGACTACAAGAGTTTTTTGACTATATTAACTCTAAACGTGATGGTGTTAAACCTATTCCTTTAGGACATCATGAAGATGAGATAAATGATATGGCTAAGATGATTAATGATAATGTTGAATTAATTGCTGTAAATATAAAAAAAGATAACGATTTAATTAATGAGATTGCATTGCTATCTCAAGAAGTTAAACGAGGTACTTTCTCTGCACATATTACAAGAGAGGGTAATAACCCTGCCTTAAATGAAGTTAGAGATATTATGAATGATGTTGTTCATGGTATGCAATTAGTAATTTTAGATATTTTAAAAGTATTAGAAGAGTTTTCTAAACAAAATTATACTTCCAAATTAGATAATTATACTTTAGATGGAGAGATGGCACAATTAGTAAAACAGATGTCCATTTTTGGAAAAAATATCTCAGATTATATGCTAAATACTGCTTATGATGCATTAAATCTAGAAAAAGATTCAAAATTTTTAAATGAATATATTTTAGGATTAACAACAAGAATTAATGGATATCTAAAAGAGTTACATGAAATTCAAGAAGTCGCAAGTGAAGTTTCTCGAAATAATAATAAATCGCAACAATATATAGTTGAAATCGAAAAAGAGAAAAGCTATGCTCAAGAAATTTTAGAAAAGTTAACCTCTGAAATTGATGAATCTTTAGAAACTGACTTGGATGAGAGAGCACGATTAGAAAGAAAAATGCTATTACAAGAGTCAGTTGAGGACATTTCTCATAGCTTAGTAGTAATTGAAAAAGCGAATGAACAACTAAAAAGCGTTTTAGCTGGAAATGATACTACCCAAGAGTTCGTAATTCAAAAATTTGAAGTTTTAGAACAGAAAGTAATTGATAACAAAAGTGCAGCAGATCAGACACAAAAAGTATCGCACAATCTAAGTGAACTTTCAAAACGTATGCGTGAATATATTGAAAAAAGTGAATTTAGTGGTAAAGAGAACATTACTATTTTAATGAATTATAGTGATAAATAAATATAAGGGTAAGGAAATATTTGTGAGTATATTAAAAACTAAAACTATCATGATAATACAATGGGCTTTTTTAATATTGGTATTTTTTCCAACATTAACAAATGCACAAAATTGTGGTTGTACCGCAGAAGATTATACAAGTGAGTTTTCGGACTACATTACAGGTGGAGATTTTTATAAGTATTTGGGACTTAAAGTGAAAGGACGATACAAAGTTGATATTGATTATGCTGATATTAATATAAAAGTACAAAGACATAAATTTTACGTTCAAAATTTTCACTATATTGTTTCTACAAATATTGATGATAGTGTTCATGAAGCACGAGTCTATTTTAGAGATAAAAAAAGTCCAAAATACCAACTTTACGCACAAATGGAGTGTAAACAAAGTGTTTGTCATGCCACACTTCCTATCTCAACACCAAAACTTAAATCTTTACGCTATTTAATTGTGTATCAAAATGCAAAAGGTGTTCTATTTAAAAGTAAAGAGTATCGTAGTGTAAAACGTGATCTCATTTTACTCCCACCATGGCAAAAAATGTTCCAAGAAGCACCTAGTAAACTGTATAGTGAGTATAAAACAGTACCCACTAGTGTTCGTGGTTTTGACATGAATATGGAAATTGAGCAGACAGACCCATTAGATATCTTTGGTGTAGATATCGGATTATATACATTAGAAGAAATTTACCCCGTTCCACTAAATTGGGTTAGCCCCGAGATGTGTGAACGTTGTGAAGAAAAATATGGTAGTTTAGAAGCTTTATAGAAATTAATCTGTTCTTATGGTGAAATTAGTAACACTATTGCCCTTAATTAATTTATAGTAATAATATAGATGAATAAAAATTTAGTAAAGAAGAAATAATGAAAAAAAACTTTTTAAGATTTTTGAATATACAAGAGAGTGAAAGTATAAAGATTTTATACTTTTTCCTATTTGCTCTATTTATTCAAGCTGGAGTAGCTGTTGGTGAAAGTGTTGCCAACTCAATGTTTTTAATTAACGTAGGGGTCGAAAAGCTTTCAGTTATTTATATGGTGACTCCATTTATAATTCTTTTTCTTTACATTCCTGTATATTCATTTTTTACATCTCGCTATGGAGAAGATAAATTCTTTGTTTACTCTTTAGCTATGTTAATAATTGTAAATATTGGAATATACTTTTTTATTGAAAATGCAAAAGCAATTTTGTCTGAGCAGTACTTTAGCTTCATTTATTATTTTTTACTGCTTTATACAACCGTTATGGTAATTACTCTTTACACGCTTGTATGGAACTTTATAGATCGTTTTTTTGATATTATGGATTCTAAACGTGTTTTTTCTATCTTCGCAGCTGGTACCGCAATAGGTGCGATGTTAGGTGGTGCTTTAGTCTCGTTAGTAACACAATACTTTAGTGCAAATTTACTTTTAGTATGTTGGTCACTCTTTTCCGTAATAGCATTTTTACTTTTAATGAAAATTCCTAAAAAATTTAAAAGTATCGATATGCAAGAAGAAGATGAAGAAGAGTTACCAATCATTCAACAACTTGTTGCTATGTTTAAAAATCTTAAGTCATCTACCTATGTATTAGTACTATCAGCACTCTTCTTTATATCAATTTTACTAGCTACAATATTAGAATATGAATATATGGGTATTTTATCGAAAGATCAAAGTGTAGAATCACTTGCATTAATGTTTGGACAACTTTATGTTGTGGTTAACTTTTTTAATCTTGTGGTTAATTTTTTCTTATTCAATCGCCTCGTTATTCGTTATGGAGTTAAAAATGTACTTTTAATTCAACCTGTTGCCTATCTTTTAGTATTCGCCTATCTTTCTGTTGAAGTGGGTGTAGAAGCTGGTATTTTAGGATTCTTCGTTGTTCAGGGTATTTTGGTATCAATTGATTACAACAATCAAAACTTACTTTACAATGGAATTAACTCCAAAATTAAATATGAGGTAAGAACATTTATTGAAAATTTAGGTGAACCTTTTGGAATTGCCTTAGCTGGATTGTTTTTATTCTTAGTCGGAGATTCTTTTTCTATCTCACAAGTTGCCTATGTTGCTTCTGCTTTAGCACTACTTTATTTTATTGTAGCCCTAGTGTTAAAGTATCAATATCCAAAAGCTATGATAAAAAATTTAAAAGACAACTGGCTTGATTTAGCACGTGATGAAAAAGATATAATTGAGAATTTACCATTAATTGAACGACAAGAAGCATTGAAGTATGAGAGTAGCGAAGAGTATATTATGATTGCTCGTTTTATACGTTCTTACGATGCTCCTAAAGCCGTTGTAATTTTATTAAACTTTTTAAATAAATCTGAAGAAAATGTTTATATAGAAGCAGATACAATTCTTCAAGAAATTTTAGATTCTAAAGATCCTGAAGTCATGCGTGTTGTCATTGAATGGTTGCAAAATAACTTAGCTACACTTAATATTTCACTTAAAAAAGAGTTAGGCTCACGAGGTTTAATCTCAGCACATAAATCATTAATAGGTTTAGATAGTGAAGATGTAACACAACGGTGTGCTGCTGCGGTAAGTATTTTCAACTCTCAATACCCACAACATTTTTCAAAAGCGATAGAAGCCGTTTACCGACTATTACATTCAGATAATGAAGATAATATTGTAGAAGGATTATACGTTTTAAGCAGATCAAAACATACGCAATATGCTTTTTATGCAGCTGAATTTTTAAATCATAGAAGTGAAAAAATTGTTGTTAAAGCTTTAGAAACAATACATAAACTTTGTGATCATCATGTTAATCGTTTGGTAACTCCAATGTTGGAGATTTTTGAAAGAGGAACAAAAGAACAACGACTTTTAAGTATTAAAATTTTAGCAAAAATTGAAGATACCCAATCTATTATCCCACTTTTAGAACGTATTGATATTGTAACTGCATATGAGAAACGTGAGATTTTAGGAATGATTGATGGAATGGGACTACAGTCAATTCCTGCATTAGTGACAGTGTTAGTTGAAAAACGTTTTTCATACTTTGCACGTTCAATTGCAGGACGTTCATTGGGTCGTCTAGCATTTGCTCAGTTTAAATCTTTGGAAAAACAACTTATTCTTGATGAAATAGAAGTTGTTTATAAATTATTACATTTTTATAAAATTGTATCTCAAGAACAACAGAATAATGATAACTCCAACTTACCACTTCTAAGTAAGTATTTTATGGATAAACATCAGGTTGTGTTAGAGTTTATTTTAGAAATTTTAAGTATTGGTGGAAATCTTCCTTCATTCGAATTAATGAAAACATCATTAAGAAGTTCAAACTCAAAAAGTCGTGGAAATGCTATTGAAACCATAGAACAAAGTACGGATCAATCAATATTTAAAGAGTTACTTCCTCTTCTAGATCGTAGAGCAATTGAAGAAGTCATGCACTTTTATAAAAATAACTATGAAGTGGGTGAGTACAGTTTACGTGATATTATTCAATATTCTTTAAACTCAGATAGTGAAATAGAGTCGCTTATTGCAATATCATTAATGCCTCACTTTGATGAAAATTATCTTGAATATTTTAGAAATAAACTTCAAGAACGAGGAAGTTATGAAATAAAAGAGGCACTTTTTGATGGAATTAATACTCAAAACAGTGAAGAAAATAGTAACAACAACTCTTTTAGTATTGTAGACAAGTTGGCACAATTAATACAAAATTCTCAAATGTCATATTTTACTGTTTTTTCACTTTATATTATGTTGCAAAACTCAGAGTTAACAACCTACAAGGCTGAAGATAATTCAGAGTGCTCAATATCAGGATTGTCAATACTTTTAAACGGTGAATGTTTCATTGATGAGAACAGTTATAGTATTGGTGATTTTATCGGTTTTAACAAGATATTTTCAAAGAAACAAGAAGATAAAAAAATAGTTAATTTCAAAAATGATATAGAAGTATTAACACTAAAACAGACATCATTAGTTGACACTATCGAGATTTACCCTGAAACGGGTATCGGATTTTTATAAAATAAGGAAATAATATGGAATTTATTAAAAATATAAAATTTTCATTTTTAGCATTAGTTCTATTTATTCTACTGCCAATAATGAGTATTATTGTTGTATTTATGGCATTACATAATTACAATGAATCGTATGATGCAATTTTAGAGGGATTTAATAAAAAACTTCTTTCAATATCTTCAGTAAGTGCTTCATTTATTGATGGTTCAGATCATGAAGTTATCTCAATTGCAAAAAAAATGCATAGTTTTACCTATGATAAAAATAGAGATGTTCTTTATGCTTTTGATAGTAAGTCAAAACTTCAAAAAATTAATGTTGAAAAGGGTGCAGCCATTGCAGTTCCTGGATTTGAAGACTCAAATCTAAGTAACTATATTATTTATGATATTGCGATGGATGCAGAAAAAAATATTTTATACGCTGTAACATCAACTCAAGAACTTCTATCTATTGACCTTAGTTCAAAAGAAATTGCACTTGTTAAAAAATTTGATTATGTAATTAGTGCTATTGCTTTTGATAAAGGTACCTTTTATTTAGGTGGGATACATACACTTTATCAATATCAATTTGGTGATGCAGTAGTGTTGAAACAGTTTACTCATATATTTACATCACTTAATTTTTTAGATAATAAATTGTATGGTGTTAATAAAGAAGAAAATGAAATTTATTATATTGATATTGAAACACTAAATTATCATGATAAAGTGGCAGAAAATTTCCCTTCGAAAAACAGTATCTTACATCACTTAGCAGTAGATAAAAACCATTTTTATGCAGGTAGTGATCACCTTATGGTTTATGAAGTAAATAGCTCTACCGTATTTGAAGATGATTTTGCACGTTTGTATCGAGATGAAACAGCACCGGTATATCGACAATATATTGAACCAATGACAGCTATTAAATTGGCTTTAAATCTTACCTATCATTATACATTTAACCTTTTATATAATGATGAAGAAAATAACTGTTTTTATATTATTGATGTTAATGAAGGAAGTGAATATACTCCAATTGGATCGTATGACGTTATGGATGCAGATGACCTGTTAGGTGCAGAAAATGTTATTTTACGCGATAAAACATATGTTAGTGAAATAAAGTTATGGGAAAAATGGGGACTTCTTAAAGTTGCTTATGCTGGAATTAAAGATAGTAATTCAAATGTTGTTGCGGTTACTGGTACAGATGTTGACATTAGTATTATTAACACAAAGACTAAAAATGCATTGATACAGTCTATTATCATTGGTATATTAGCACTTATTATTGGTATTTTTGCATCATATTATGTTGCTATAAAAATGATTAATCCTATTCAAAAACTTAAATATTCAGCACTTAAAATTGCTGCAGGAAATTATGGCGATAATATATTTATTAAATCACCAAAAGAGTTAAACGCACTCTCTGTAGAATTTAATTATATGAGTAATGAGTTAAAAACAACATTAGAGAATTTTAGTGACTATAGTTCATCAGTTCAAGCTGAAGGGGTGAGTAAAGAACTTCAAAAGCGTTTGTATCAATTAAGCTGTATTGATGATGAACGTATTAAAATTGAGGGGTTAAAAGAGAGTACAAATGTTGTTGGTATTGTAAAAAAATATGATATTTACTATGTTTACGCCTTAGATGAAACCTATGACACAATTGTTGATGCAAGCCAAAAAAGAGTTGTTATTAATGACCTCTTAAAACGTTTTTTAGAAAGTAGTTCTGAAGTAGAATTTATCGATATTGTTAAACCCTCAGAATTTATCATACTAGATATGAATAGTTTAGTTTTTGAAGATATTTTAAACAAAAAAGTAATTCAAACTAATAATGAATTCCATGAATTGGTAGTTTTAGATATTACCATTAAGATATGTACCGACGATAAAGGAGCTGTATAATGACTCTTACTGAAAAAGTATTTACTTTAAAAGTAATTAAACCATTTGACTCTTTAAGTGATCAAGAGCTAATAGTAACTGCAAATATGATACAAGTAAAACATTATGATGAAGGTGAGGTAATTTATAGTGCACATAGTTCATTATATAACCTTGGAGTGATTGCAAGTGGTGAAGTAAAGACAAGTTCTGGCACTGTCTTTGAAAACTACTTTGGTCTGGAATCAATTGTTCATGATGTTATTATGCAAGAGGATATTATTGCTGCAAGTAATGTGACACTTTTACTAATTTCACAAGAGCACCTTTTAACATTACTTTATGAATCTCCACATTTAATGATGGGCTTTTTAAAATCTCAAAAGGAGGAAGAAAATGAAACTAAAATATAATAATTTTATGATTATTGTTCCCGTATTTTTACTTTTGGGAATGGTTTTAGCACTTTTTAATTTCTCTTTAGAAAAAAGAGAGTTGATGTGGGGACTTGATGAAGAGTTAAAATCAATTGCAACATCAACATCTATCTTTATTGAGCACAAAAACAAGAGTGAAGAGGTACTTAACAATAGTTACTCTGATATTGAAACTTCATTTACAAAGATTGTTGAATACGATCGTGTTAAACGTATGTTACTGCTTCAAAATCGAGAGCATATTCTTGAGGTAACTGCTGAAAATTTAGATACTTATAAAAAACGTTATCAGACTAACGTTGTCTCAAAAGACAATTTCTTTGAAAGTGAAATTTATGAGGACAAAGAACTCTTTTTAATTGATGCTTTCATGAAGATTAAAAACAGTGACTTAGCACTTGTAATTACTTTAGATGCAACGTATGTTAATGAAAAGTTACAAGAAGAGTATATTGAAGCTTTGGTTATTGTTATTTTAGTTACTTTGGTTGGATTTATTGTTTCTATTTTACTCTCTATAATAGTTACAAAAAAGCTTGAAGAGTTAAGCTTGATGGCACAAGCATTGAGTAGTGGTAAGTATAATACTGAGTTCAAGTTTGGTAGAGTAAGTGAGTTCTCTGATCTTGGGGCAACGTTAGATATTATGAAAAGTATTTTGCAAGAAGTACTGTTTAAAACAAGGAACTCTATTATACAAGAGGAGCTTTTCTCTAAAGAGAGTGCTTTAGTAAAGCTTCATAGTAGTTCACATCATAATCAAGAAAATCTACAGAGTGATAATTTCTCTTTAAGTATAAAAAGTTTAGGTGAAAATAATACTAATATCTTTTATGATAGCTTTGAAGATGAAACATCTATTTATGCTTATTTTGGTGTGATAGCGAGTGAACAAAATCCAATGAAACCAACGATTGCTGCATCGAGTCTCTCTTTTTATTTAAATGAGCTCTTAAAGAGAAATACAGTTAATACCCTGTTGCTAACACAACAGTATGACATTGACTCTTTAGTCATTGCTGTAGTTGATAAAAAAAGTGCACAACTGCATATTGAATATGTAAATAAAAATAATATTGAGTCACGTGATGTTGACTTAAATGATGGTCAAACATATATCTTAAATACTACATCAACAACAAGTCCGAAGCTTGTTCATAAAATTGAAGAGTATCGTTTAAAATATCCAGACCTTACTCTCGAAAATATTACTAATGACATCGCACTATTATGTGATGAAGAAGATACTTTTATGCTTATTACTAAAAGAATTTAGTTAAGTAGATGTCCGGACGAATTGGTATTAAATTACTATTTACTTATTTAGAAAAAGTTTTGAATTAAAGTAAACTCTTTAATTCGATTCTCGAATTCTTTGGCACAGTACTCGAATAATTCCTCGTGCAGCATTACTGTATTCTGATATTAAATTATAAATTACGGTACTGTTAATTTTAAAAATGAGTGTCTCTTTTGTTGCAATTACCGTTGCACTTCGCGGTTCAGGGTCAAGTGCTGCTAACTCACCAAAAACATTTTTTTCTCCTAAAGTGGCAACAATTTTACCATTAACATCAACATCAACTTCTCCATGAATAACAATATACATCGAAGTCCCTACATCACCTTGATGAATAATAATATCATTTTTTTGATACTCTAATACTTCAAGTTGAGATGCAACGGCTTGTAAATCTTCTTGGGATATTTCGGAGAATAGATCAATGGATTTTAAAAAAATAATTTTTTCGATAGTTAATAACATGTTAGACTCTCTTATCGGATATTGAATTTATATGGTTTTGAAGCTGTTGATAGCCCCATGAAGCAGTTTTAGAGACCATCTCATCATTATGTGTACTAAGTATTTGAAAATGCTCTATATACTCTATTTGAGAGTTGTTTGAGAGTTCATAAAGTAGTGATGATTTCAAAATAGCTGCATAACTACTGTTAGTTAAAAATTCAGTAATTAAAAGTGAATGTTCATTAATATTGGGAACCTGAACAATATTTTGAAAGTGTGCCACTTTATTTTGTAGTGAAATATCATCAAGTATAGGAATAACAAGTGTTTTAATATCATTAGAAAGCAGGTTGTCAAGAAGTTCTACGACATAGGCTTTTTTTTCACTGTTTTTAGAGAAAAAGGTGAGTCGTAAACTGGTTAAGGTGTCTTTTGGGTAAAGAAAGCCTAGTGCTAAGAAGATAGCATGAAATTTTTTATCTTTTAGTTCATTAATAATTTGAAATGAATTTTTATGTTTCTCTTTATCGATAACTTCTAATGCTCTCATATCAAATAAAATATTTGTTATCGTATTACGTAAAATATTTTTTAGAATATTTTTGTTCTCATTGGTATATCCTTGCTTAAATAAAATTTCTAAAATTGCTGTGACAAAGTGACCCCGTATTAACATTTCTAGTAAAAACTTATCTGCACTATCATTTTTCATAGCACCAAGGACTTTAATAAGTGCTTTTTTAACACTATAATTTTTTGAAAGTGTAAATGCATCGATAATCTGGGTATAAATGGTATTGTTAAAATGTATCAATGCATTGAGTGCATTGTTTCTAAAACTATTGTGATATAAATTTTCAATAAGTTTAGGAACAAAAACTTGCGCTTTGATATTTCCTGTAGTTTCAATGGCTAAAGATTTTATTTCACTGTCTTTACTATCAAAACAGATCTCAAGAGAAGAATAAAAATTATCTGTTTGAACTTTTTTTAAGATATTTAATGCTTGATTTATATCCTCTTTATATTCGCTATCAAATAGAGAATTTAAAACTTTACTAGCACGTTTAAAGCCTTCGATTTGTGTGAATTTTAATAATGCGATAACAGCACCATCAACAATAGTTTTATTATCATGATAAAGATAAAAATCAATGACTTCAACAGAATTTTCTTTTTCAAATGCGGCATATAGTTCTAATGTAGTGGCTAAAGTATCAGGATCTTTTTCAATAGTAATATGATTTTTAATGTCGTCTACTAATGATATTAACTCATTCTTTTGAATCCAAGTAAGGACACTCTGTCGAACAATTTTACTTTCATGTGATAATAACGATTGTAAAGTAACCTCAAAATTTTCTTTATCCACTTTTTCTAAAGCATCTAAACAGTAGATTACTTCAATTTCATTTTCACTTTGAAGTCCATTATATAAAATTGTTTTATCAATACCTTCAAGTAAATCTGCTGACATCATCCGCCGCTGAGAAAAGAATTTTTCCAATGCTTTTAAATACTGCTTAGTAAGTTGCTTTCCTAATACAATCCATAACAGTGAAAGGGCAATAATAAAGGCATAAACAATATAAAGTGTTGTGTTCTGTTGTACCTGCGTAAGTATCAGCAGAATAATGCCTGAAGCTCCCATAGCGGTAGGCTCTATTATTGTCTCTTTAAAGGTCATTACTTTCATTCGTTGTTTTGTTGGTATTGCTTGATACATGACTTTAAAAGTGGGTGTTAAAATAGAAATATCAAAGACTTCATTTAATATTTTAATCCCTACTAAAATAAAAAATCCAAAACTAAAAAGTGTCAAGCTCAAGAGGGTTAATGATGAAATACCAACAAAGGCTAATACGGGAATAATAAGCAGTCCTAGACTCACCCCAAAACGGCTTAAAAGAGTTCTTAATAAAAAGAGGCTTGAAAAAAGATTTAAGATATTAAGCGCGGCAAAGTAAAGCCCAAAGAAACCTGCTAACGCTTTTTCATCTTTAAAATGCTCTTCAACTTCAAAGTAAAAAAGATATTCAATAAAATAAAATACAAAAAATGAGAAAATAGAAATAGCAAAAAATAGAAGATAATAGGGGTTTTTAAAAAGGGCACTATATCCTTCATTGTTATCACTCTCTTCCTCGTCTGCTTCTTCAACAAAACTATCTGAAAACCTAGATAAAATATTAACTAAAAGTAAAAAAGATAAAACAAGTGAAATAATAGAAATTAGAAGTAAACTGGTAGTTTCTATATAGTTTAAAATATATTCTATAGAAATTCCAGCAATAATCCCCGAAAGAATCTCTCCTGACATTAAGATACCAAAAAGGCGTTTGCCTTGTCTGATATTAAATATCATTCCGGTTAAAATACCAAACTCCATGCCTACAAAAATCCAAATTAAATCTTTGAAAGACATTAACACCATATAAACCTCTTTTGAGGTACTCATTTTAAGGGCAATAAAAAAAGAACTTACAATTACTAAAATGAAAAAGAGAGTAACTTTTAATAATTTTTGAACATCAATTTTCTCTTCAAGTTGTGTATAAAAGTATCCAACTATTACTGACGCTACCGCACTAAACATATATACATAAGGGAGTTCTGTAATATTGTAATTCATAAGGAAAAGTGTATTTGCAGTGGTTTCAAAAAAGACTAGGGCAAAACCATTTAGAAAAGAGTGCAAAAAAAGTAGTGTTAATGCAAGTCTCTCATTTTGTTCAACGACATTGAAAATGTTTTTTAAAGCTTGAATAATCTTTTCCTTCTATTGTGTATTAAATTTTTAAAAAATATGAATGGCTAACCAAACTGTTTTAGTATCTGTTTTATAGACACAATGTTCTTGATTAGCTGGAATGAAAAGTGAATCTCCTTGATACAAGGTAATACTTTTTTGAGGATGATTATAACCTAATGTTGCTTCGCCTTCAAGAAGTAAAATCCATTCATCATGGTCTTGGTTATACCATTTAATATTCTCAATAGAGTTTTGAATAGAATTAGAGACAATTCGTTCTATCTTTATATTTTTGTGTTGAAGAAGTGTGGTAAATAATTCGTTGTTTATTGAGGGTGTTTTCATAGTATTAAAAATATTTTGTTTCAAAAGAAAATTCCTTATATTGACTACTTGTTAATAGTATTTATAGTATTATTAGGCTATGTCGGCGTTAATGGTTGAAGATAATCCAACCGCTTACCAATCAGCGCCAAAAATCCTTTCACCGAGATATTCTTCATTCCATCAAGTATCCTCATCCAG